>Ga0065711_1002720_pt1 | contig 53242 bp, 39 predicted proteins | sample Hoacrofraction12_FD_59098 | JGI IMG/M metagenome (GOLD analysis project Ga0065711, IMG submission 59098) | Hoatzin crop microbial communities from Cojedes, Venezuela - Epithelial fraction 12 v2 (version 2) | ecosystem: Host-associated > Birds > Digestive system > Esophagus > Crop | place... | reverse complement strand
GTGTCAGGAGGATGGGGCCAAGCTCTTTTCAGTGGTGCCCAGCGACAGGACAAGGGGCAACGGGCACAAACTGAAGCACAGGAAGTTCCGTCTGAACATGAGGAAGAACTTCTTCCCTCTGAGGGTGACGAAGCACTGGAACAGGCTGCCCAGGGAGGTTGTGGAGTCTCATTCTCTGGAGATATTCAAGACCTGCCTGGACAAGGTCCTGTGCAGCCTGGTGTTGGTGACCCTGCTTCGGCAGGAGGGTTGGACTAGATGACCCACAGAGGTCCCTTCCATCCCCTACCATTCTGTGATTCTGTGATTCTGTAACAGTAAAGACATAAATTAAAAAATAACTAAACACATATGATAGCAGAAATGCATTATCATGTGTGTAACCACTGGAGCATTTTATTATCATTCATTATGTACATACCACAAATATGCATAAATTCTAAGTCTTCATCACTTGCTGTTGTACAAGGTTTTCAGTAATTGCATCTATTCGCGTCCAACAAACTACAAATGACAGAGACAGCAGCTTCAAATAATCTGTTTTCACACTTCAGACATTTCTTCTGGTTTTCCCTGTTAGTATTTTTCCATTTCTGCAGAAGAGGCAGTCTCTTATAACACACAGTAGTACTTCTGACACCCTCATTGCGTCACTCGTGATGACCCACAAATACCTTTCAAGACTTTCATGAACGTCCACATGGGGACACAAAATTGCCAAATGAAGCGTACTGCAGTTGCTGTTAGATGAATATTTGTTCTTTTGAAGAACTGTGTTAGGCCTGGCATACTCCAATCAGAGGCAAGGACTGTCCAGGAAGGGAACGCAGGACTTTCAGGGTACACCTAGATTGACACTACAGGGCATTTGAATTTTAATTCAGGTCAGAAGTGTGCTTTCGAAGCAGATCTTCCATTCGTCCTCATTTACTTTGTTTTGGCCTGCCTACAGCCCAGCTGCTCTTGGGCATTAGGTCTGTGGGATCAGATTAGCATTATTCCAGTGTGAATCACCTTGAGAGCTATATATGGTAGCCTCAACACCAACTGCTTAGCTCTGTGGAGCTGGTCCCCTTGCCCTGCACTGGTTGCTAACATAAACACAGCCTTTCTACACTGAAAATTAGAAAAAAAATGGGTTTGTACTGTGTTTCTATTTAGCTTCAGGGAAATGAGACCTAATCTCTGTCCTAAGATATAAAACCTGTGGATAAACATATACCTGTTCCATGAAGGTATCCTGGACAGGTAAGTGTGGCTTGATCTTACCTGAACAAAATTCGGTATGTTGCAAGAGTCATTACACAACTATTGTAATCTGGAACTTGTCTGAGTACTACCGCTCAATTATTTCTCACTTATGATGGTATTTAATGGAACTGCATTTTATGGCGTACCCTGTTCCATTTTCAGTTACTGGAAAATACACATGTGCATCAGACCTAGACTGCTGTAATGCCACGAGACCTGTGCCCGCCATGCAATATAGTGATTATACCAGCACCTCCCCTTTCTGAACAACTTCTTGTAAAGGGCAAGATCTGCTGGAATCTGCAAACATGTAGGGGCAGTGAGGGTAGCTCTCACTCTCGCATCTCAGTGAGCTGGTAATCCCAAGCCATCACAGCGGTGAGTGTTGTAAGGTGCTTTGGGCACAGGCAGTGTTAGCCTGGCCTCACATATTTCGAAACCCATGGGAACAGGCAGATCCTGGGGCAGTGCAGGCTTTTCTCTTCTTTTAGAGTGGGTATGGTTTACATTCTCAAATTGCATGGGTGTGCTTGGCACAGCAGCACAGCCTCTCCTGCTGGCTGGAGAAGTCCCCCTGCGCTGCATTGGCAGAGTACACCTATCTTTGCACCACAGCACGGCTGCGGTTCTGGCATCTTGGCTCCCACAGAGACAAGCCCGATGCTTTCCTTCTGCAAAACAAACAGTAACTCTGTAACCTTTTCTGGAAGGAATTAAAAAAGCAGATAAATGGGAGCTGATGGCAATAATTTAGCTGGTCTTGTGAATGTCTTCATTATACTGCAAGTCAAGGCATAGCCCAGAGTAGAAGACTTACATGAGTGTATGGTAAAGTTTATGGGAAGAAAATGCAGGAGCTACTGACATAACACTAGCAGATTTGGCTCTACCCTGACCGGAATAAGGTGTCCCTTTTTGCTAGTGCTCTGCCATGGTTTGGAGGATCAGCCCATCATTCGAAGCTCTGGTAGCAACACCGCGTAAAGGCTGCTCTTCTATGCAAGGAGTAGAATTTTCTGTTTCTGCAGTTTGGAAATTCTTGTATTTGTTTTGCCACAAATGAAGAAAGAAACTAAAAGATATTTTGATTCGCAGGTCAATTTGTTTTTACTAAACAAGAACACTTAACTTCTAATGTCAGTGTCTTATCAAACAAGTTCCTGTCGTTGCAGGTAAGTACTAAAGCAAAAAAAAAATGTGTTCAGACAAATCTGCATCGAAAGGTTAAAAAGACATAAATGATCTTAGGGGAGGTATTCTTCCCCACTACTACAGAGGCTGGCATGAAGTAAAGCAGTTGCTCCCTTTGAAGCGCTGCCAGCATAAATAGCTCAGAGTAAGAATTTTGGTTTTCATAACAAATACTGAAATGCAAGAGAGCTATGCATTGACAAATATACTGTATGGTTCAATGGGACTAGAGAACTCAGGCAGAGTTTAACTACAGTATAAACAACATGCCTTCCAAACCTCTTTTTTTTTTGTAAAAGGTGTCAATTATGTAAAATGATTCCATGATAATAATAATAGAATTCAAAGGCATATGTGTGTCTTTCAAACCCATCCAGTCTTTAGACTTCCTCAGCTTTAGAAGACAAAGATCTCACCTGCAAAAACAATGGTGGAGAGCAGGAGCCCAGCGTCTCTCAGCAACCATCTGCACTGATCATTCATTCTCCTGTTTTCTCTGATCTATCCCCTATTTCCATCTGAGAACCTTTGAAACTTTTTTTTTATTTCTTTTTTACTCAGAGAGAATGAAGAGAGCTAAACCAGATAACTGTTTGACTTTGCTAGCTTATCAAAGCTTTCTAAGCCTCCCAGAAGGTACCAAACACTAACATGACAGAAGTTATGGGAATTCCCAAACAGAAAAATAAGAGTATCCTTAACTCTGGGGCAGGTGTGGGTTGGAATTTACTGGGGACAATCCTTTGTTTTTTAATTTTGTTGCTCAACTGAAAGGTGCCTTGTAGGTGTCATGACAGGGATCTGGGTGCAGATTTGTCCCACCTAACTTAATCTGTTCAAAATACAGACATTTTGTCTCAATCTACACAGTGTTTTTCCTGAAGTTAATGGAAAATGATGGGCACCTCTAGAGGAGAATTCACCTTATGTATCCCATAGACACCAGTCTTAAGATGAATTACTCTCCAAAGGTGTATATCTGTGTTAACTGACTGCAGGAGGGACCCCAGATTATATGACCAGAGAACAGACTAGTAGGTGACTAACTTTTTGATGGTTTAAGGAATCCAACTCATTGATCTGGACTCCCTGAAATACTCACACAGAGCCTTGTTGTCTTCCTTTATCCTTACCTCCCATCTCAGTCAGGCACAATGGTGGACATCTGAAATGGTGACAGTGTCAGATCTGCTTTCATGTGCGCAGTATAGTAGAGAGTAGCTCCTTCTGCTGTGAGTGTGAATCGTGTCCAAGACACTAGCCAGAGCACATCAGCAGGGAGGCTTTGTGCTACTGTGATCAGACGACTAACATCTATATTTGCTCACTTATGAGCAGATACAGAGGCATGCAGGTCTGCAGTCCCCTTTAAGGGCCTGGTCCATACAAAAATGAGCACAGTGCCCTTACTCCAGTAGGGCTGGGCTGCAGGGTTGCTAAGGGATGTTTTATAGATGCCACTTTTGTGGGTGTTCGTGAAACAGGGAAATGTTCAAAGACTTTTCATTCCTTTCCTTCACACAATGACCAGTCAAAAGACACGCAATTTTATTCATGCTCTTCAGAGCTCTCTACCTTTGCAAGAGGTGTAGAAGACCATATTGCAATGTGAAGAATGATACGCCCCTCCAACAGAGCCCAGCACAAATTCCTAGTACATGTGAGTATGGCTCTGCCCAGCTCCAGGGAACAGGGCAGTTGTACTTGGATTTTCTCCAGTGCACGTCTCCTAGACATCAAGATGATTTAGTGAGAACATCCCATATCTGAAGATTACAGACCAAACTAAATAAAGCCCCTGTGTGGGTGTGCAAAGCCCAAAACACTGCAGAAGCAAGAGTTTTCTGTTGCATTTCTCTGTGTGGGTGTATGTGTTGTATGAGTCTGTGAGGCCCAGAGCTACAGGAGAGGGCAGACATGTATAGAACTGAACTTCAGAAAGCCCACATAATGAGTTGCACTGTATATCACATCCCCACAAGCTGTGTCTGGAGAGAGGTGAATAAGTGTGTTGCCTTGCAGGCAGAGAGAGACAACGATGGGGCACAAGGAAAGAAGTTGTGGACAGCGCAAACTCCTGAGCCCAAGCTCCTCACCAGCTGCACGACCTCCTCCCTGTTGAGGCTTGTGGTCCTGGCTCTGGGTCGGGCTCTCCACAGTGCTCAAAGTGAAGCAACCAGTTCCTGCTTGGGGGAGTATGCCCATGTGTTCTAACTGCAGTGCAATGCCCCTATCAATGCCCCTTTTACTCTTTAGGTCCCCTTTCTTTTTTCAGGTAGAGATTTAATCTCATGTCTAGAAAATTACCCATTGGAGCCAGTGGCACTAGGCTGACAACGAAAAGACACCAATAGCATAGAGTGCATAAGAGAATAACACAGGAGACTGTTTAAAAGGTAAGGTAGGATTGTTATTGTTTATACATGTATCAGCATATATAAACTGAATGCGTGGTGGTCCCCCACTCATTCACTTGCTTGACTTTCCTGACCTATGTGCTTGTACAACTCCAGCCAAACAGGTGAGTACAATGTTTGCAGGTTCAGGCCCATCTAGTTACAGCAGGAGACTGAATGTCTATTAAAAGGCTGCGCTGGAACTAAAAAAGAAAGTCTGCTGCCAAACTCAAATAGCAGAGGAAAAAAAACCCTCTTGAAAATAGAAGGAACAAGTTTCTACATGTACATATTTTCCTAGGAGTGCGCCATTTGTGAATTCATATTTCATGATGACCACTCTGCTGACAGCTCCTTCGGAAAGGTAAACAGATTGTCCTGCTCCAGAACAGGGGGAAAAACTGTCTTTACATTTACTCATTCTTGTTTGCAAAATTTTCAGCTGCTTACTCAGGTCTGAAGTATTTGAAGAGCCAGATGAAAAGTAGATTGATGGAACACTTTTGCACTACACAAAGTTCCTGCTCTGTATTTTAATTGTTGCTTTGATGGGGATATCAGAAGAGGTCAGCAGAAGTGAAATAAGCTATGACTTGGGTGGTCTCTCTCAGCTGAACCTCTAGCATACAATCCCTCTTATCTCCATTGAAGGGGGGCGAGAAAGATTTACAAGGCGTCCGGGATCTGAATGAGCTGAAGCCTGGAGATCCTGACTGCTGCAAAACTCTCCCTATACCTCAGCATTAAAGTTTAACATCAGGGCCCGTGATGTGCTTTGAGGGAAAACATGTGGACAGGTGATGTGCTGCCCAAACAATCTCAGCATCTCTAAAAGAGTTAACTACCCACAGAAAGGGGCCAGGGAAACAGCTGGACGATCAGGAGAGGTCCTCTGATCTCAGTAGAGCTAAGCATATTAGCACTATTGAAGACATTGCCTAACGCAACTCTTTCTAGAATGTACTCAGTTTTGAATTTAACGTCTTAAAGTGGACAACAAATCCCAAACAACTCACATCTAAGCTATCTTGAAGAAACAATAACTTACAAGAACGAAGGCATGACCTTTAATGAAGTTTAGCAGATCTGCTTAGGATTCGGATCTCACTAGGAGAACCTAGCACATAGATCACTTTCCTGAGCCTGTTTCTCTGTAGGCTGCTCTCATTGTAAGCGCACCAAGTTGAATCACTCCCACATTGCTGCGCTGTTATTGTGGTACCGGGGCAAAAATATTTGGCAGGCATTTCAAAGTAAATGCTTCAGATGGAATGACGGCAGCTGAGGAGCAAAATGCCAAGATTAAGGAAAGTGTATGCTCTGCTATGCAGAAAAGCTTCTCTGGAAGACATACTAAGAAGTTTAGTCAAATTTTAACATAATTACTAGTAACTTTTACTGGTAATAAGACAGCAAAGTGCTTAATACCCAATAAGCAGCATTTAAAGGGTTGTTCAGAACATTAAAATATGTAAACAAGAATAAAAATCCCCCATCTGAATGAAACAAGCATTTTAATTCATCAGTACTATAAAGAATACACATTCCACTGGGGAAATCTACGCTAGTAATATAAATCCCTCACAAAAAGATTACGGTGAGGCTCGGAGTACAGAAAAAACAGATATTTTGTGTTATTATAGTGACACATTTACCTCACCAAAGTTTGGGCAATTTCAGCTCTTCCATTGGAAGTTGCTGTTTTCAGGGATTTTTCATAACTTGGACATCAGAATTGGCTTCCAGCTATGACTCGGTAAATAAAAGCTCAGCCTGAGACCCACTTATAATGCCAAAGTTTAAAAAAATATTAGTTTGGACACCATTAGTTATAGAAGAGCAAGAAAATAAAATTTCCTGGTCTCATACCATTTAAAAATGCCTTTGGTTTACAAAGGCAACTTGTTAAGCAATTAGTCCAATTGCTCTAATCCCCTTCAGGGTACTAAAAAACAAATGGTTGAGGCACTAGACACAAAAATGACTTTGCCATATGCAGTGACTACTTTTCATAAAAATTATTAATCTGATCTTTTAATCTCCTTTGCACATACATACACTGGAATTGTTCACCTGCTTATGCCAGCAAGAGCGAGCCTGACTTGTGGTGCAGACTGAAATGCACTCTCTGCACCTCCAGGAGTCTGCAAAGTGGTTGGAGACTCTCCAGTGGGCACTCTGCGGTCTCGCATGCAAACATGTGTATTTTCCATGGCTTCCAGCACGTCCCTTAGCAGCGCCCTGAGGAGCCTGCTGCTTGCACGCATGCCACAGGGGATAACAATTCTGTTTCAGTTTTCTAAATGTAAGGTTTAATTTTGATTTGTTCTTGTATTTAAATGGAAAGAAATAAAAACAAACGACAAAAAGAAAAGGTGTGTTAAAATGTCTCACACTGTAATACATAAGTGTATTGAGCTAAGAAAGTGCAATTTCTCCTGTAGCTTTTGCTTTTCCCTCTGACTTTTATGTTCACCTGAACTGCTGATAGATCTGTCTTTCCTGCAGAGTATCACTGAAACCCATCCTTTCCTCCCCCATGGCACTAAAAGCACTGAGTACTTCCCTGGAGCCCTGGGCAGTGGGGGGAGCAGTGGGCAGACCCGAAGTGCTCCCCAGCTGAGCCCGCTCCTGGATCCCCCATCCCACTGCTAAGCATTGCCATTGCCATAGCGAACTGTCCCACACCTGATGAACTGACGTTTGTCACAGTATTTATTTTCTGATTTGCCTAGCGTGTTATTCCTGCATTTATTTTCTTCTGCCTTGAACACCTGCTTCTTGCTCCCATAGTTCTGCGTAGGTGTTCCCACACAAAAATATGGACATGTGCACCACATTATGTACACACAGTAAACCCAATGCTTCTGGGAAGCAGCAAATTCTTCCCTTGTGGTCTGCAGATACTCAGCAAGTTCAACATCTCTGGACAAGTCCAACTGGCTGTACATGTGCAAATCTCTATTGCAGAATATGTGCTGTAGATCTAGCACTTTATGGAAGCATTGCAAACAGTATGCAAGTGCTGTGCCATTGATACACATGCTTCCCCTACATCCATCCAGCTTTTTCTGGAAACTGCACAGCTCTAGAGAATATCTCACAACCGCATGGTAGAATTTGTCTGTGCTCGCACATCAGATGAATGTGAGGTTTCTGGGTGGGCAGATATAGCTATGTGTTGCTTGCAATACATGGTGAAACCTCTGAAAAACACAGAATATTCTCAAAGTCTGGCTGCACACAATAGCAGAGTGGAAAATAAGCATTTGAGACCCAGCATACAGACTAGCCCTCAATCTGCAAAGCTCTGTTTAGCTCCAGCATACAGATCTGATTTCTTTTCATCTTCCAGGTGCTGCTAATAGTTCTGCCACACCATCCTATTCAAACCTCTGCTTTTATCTGCGTCAGAGCCCCAAGTTGGCCAGGGCTCAGAGCCAGAATTGCCCCACTGTCTCTGGAATGCGAGTGCACCGAAAGATACTGAAAGATTTCCAATTTCTAAAGCAAGATTTGATTAGAATAAAAACTCGTAAACTGTAACAAGGCATCTTATTTAAACAGAGTTAGCTCAGACTACTGGGTGAAGTAGACTGCATGAAACGATTTGAATATGAATCTCGTCCCTCCCCATCACACCCTTTCCTACCCTCCTGCTCTTTAGTCCTGCCATGGTTAGTGGCTTCCTGGGTTTGAAAAAACACTGCCATTTCCTCTGCCTCTCAGATAAAACCTCCATCTTTCCAGGAGCATTCCAGCTTGGCTTGGCTCTGTTGTTGCAAGTAACTCCCCTGCTCACCTCAGGAGCTTCATGCGGCAGGCTTCCAGCTTGCTTCACCCACTTCCCACCACTTCTTCATCCCACCCACAGTCAGCAAGGTTGTCCTCCCAACACAATTACTTTTGGGGCAGGAAAAATTCTCCAGTTCCTCAGAAGGATGACAACTGGTGCAGCAAACAGAGCAACATAAACCCTTGCCCCTCTGTTGCTGTGCCCCCATAAAAAATAGACCAGCTCTGAGCAGACAAATCACACCGCACTGCTGCCAGCCCCGGTATCTTCCCTGCTCTCATCTTCTGCTGTGCCACTCCGCTAAGACATACCTTCCTGTTCCCGTGAATTATAAGAAAATCATCCTCAGTAAAAGCCTGCTTGAAAATGCTCTTTCTCAAGGAAACCCCTCAGAGAGATCAGTGGGGTAAAAAATTTGCACGTGAGGTAGGGATTAGGCTGCTGGATGGAATCAGGACTGCTTCAAAATCCTATCCAGCTCTGCCATTCTGGGAAGAGCCACAGATACTCAGTGTGGCCTCAAATGAACTGAAATATTTAGAAAGTTGTCAAGTGTCATTGCATGTACCAAAAACACAGGTCAAGGCATGTGAAGGTTGGTAGCACAGGAAAAAATGAACTCTTGGAGCCAAGTGAGAGTAGATGTGTTTAATTTGTTTAGCATGCTCATTTAGCCTGCTCACTTCCCTGAAACATCAAAGTTATGAGAGCTGAACAAGTAGTAGTGCCATCCATGCTGAGCCACAGCACCTGGAAGCACAGGTAGGACACTATGATGTGTTCGGGCAGTTCAGTGCAATCAGACCAGAAAAAAAAAAAATATTTCTGGCACTTATCGCAACCACTGGGGCTGGGATGCACCTCACTTGTTTGTAGCCATTGGAACACTGTGAATGATGTGGGCTGGTTCATGATTCTTATACATCTAAAGGATTATGGTCACGTGCACTGGTCACAGAGAATGATCCTTAGGCTTTACACACTCTGACCACAATTTTGTGAGCTGGGTCCCATCCTGAACACTCGATGTTTGTTCCCCACAACTCAGCATCTCTCCACTGTGGTCTTTGTAGCCCAGAAGAGCTCACACTTCCTGGGATTCAGCTGATGTCTAGCAAATAAATAAATCAACAACAAAAGGACGATAAGGTAAGGAAAAGAACAGCAAGACAAGTATGTTTGCTCAAAGGATTTTTTTTAAAGCATTGCTCCAATTTCAACATAGGCAGCACAGTGCTGAGGATGAAATAGATATAGGATTTAGCAGCTGGGCTACAAGCTCTAGGAAATTACAAACTCCTGTAAATTGAAATTTCTAATACAAACAGAATTATTTCAAGGCCTTCAGCTCCATCATTTAAACCTTTGACCCACTCAAACAGGAAAGAACAAAGAAGAATTGATTTGAGTGATACTGAAATCTGTTCAGAGCAGTCGTTACTTAGTATGCAACATCTTATTCTATAAATATTATTCATGCTGGCCAATGATTACTTAAGATCTAAGGTGTGCAAATGGTCAATTTTTTTTGCATATTGACTATCTGGCAGACAGATCGGAGGTAGACACCTTCATGACTTCCTTGTGTTTTTCTTGTATTTCTTTATCAATTAATGCATGGGTCTGAAAACCCCAGGATTTTTTTTGATTCCCGAATGAAATCCAGAGTCTGAGCTTCCTTTTGCTGTCCAAAATGTGTTGCGCTACTCAGTCCTTTGCTCCCCAGTTATCCTGAAGAAATATTCTTTTCTTTCGTGTGTGAATTACGTGAGGCATTGCAGCCAGAGGAAGGCAAAAAATTGATCTAGAGAATGTTGAAATACAGCCACAAAATTGGGCAAATAATGTATGTTTTCCAGTCTGAAAAAGACTCACTTCAAGGGTGATAGCTGAGATGCCCTGATACCAGTTTTCATGTGGGCCAAAAAGTATGTTAAATCTATTGAGCAGCTCATAAAAAGTCAGTTTTACAGGTGTCTGTTAAAATTGTTCCTCTGGTAAAGCTGGTACAGTCTGAAGTATTGGCCTTTGATAAAATTACTCAGTTAAGGTTAATCACATGTGATGGGCTTGAAAATCCTTGTAGCTTTTCTGTGTGTGATGCCACTGTCAATCTTTTTCTGGGTCTGCAAAGACAGGTGGAATGAAAGCAGTGGATGAACAGCAAAACCGTCAAGCTACAAGATAAGACAGATAAGTCTGAAAGAACAAAAGATGTATTCAAGTTGTTTTGAAGGCAAATCATCTGTCAAGCTGTGGAAATGACTGGGTGGTAGAACAGCTAGGTGCATGTCCCAGGGATGGTTTAGTGTGTGTATCTGGAGGAATGTTCTTACCTAAGCAAACCATTGGAGGAAGGAACACGCAAACAGTGTGCAGTTACCTACCTTGCACCTCTCCGTGCTTACCTGCGTGGCTCAGGGGGAACTGCCTCCACGTTTTGATTGTGGGCTAATCTAACAGTTCCTTACTGGGAAAAAATTCCTACACCCTTATTGGCCCCTGCCCAAAGCTGTGGGTCCTCCTTAGTGCCAGATGTGTCATTTTCTGCTGCCTGCCTATCTGTCTTTTCCTCTGTACTCTGAAGAATGTACCAACACACAGTTTAGGGGCAGGTTGTCAGTCTGGGAAAATGATCCCAGGGGCTATGAGCACCACCACCAAAGTCCTCTTCTGGGATCAGGCCAGTGCTTGAGTCACTGCCCTCATTTGTCCCTCTTACTTAAAGCCACTGTCAAAGTTTCCATCTCTTTTCACAGAGATGTGGCTAGCTCTTTGGAAAGGGATGCGCAGAGGCAGTGCCAGCTGCTGGTAGCCTTTTGTTTCTTCATGCCTCTAAAAAGATCTTCAGAGATGTTAAAACTTTGTAAACCTGGAGAAGAAAAGGACTAGGAGGAGAGCCAAGAGGACGATTTGGTCCCACTCCAGAGGATGGTTTGCTAACATGGGTAGGACCTGTCAGAGGACTGCTAGCGGGGACTTACATTATCACAAAACTTTTTTTTGCATAGCACGCACAAAGAAGCCAAATACAGAGAAGTGCTGAACACCTGAAATCACATTTGATGTCACAGGGAGCTGGAGATGCCCAAAAGCTCCCACAGTCTGACCAAAGAAAATGTGTTCTTCAGAAATGGAGGGCTTCCTCTAAGCACTGATTTTCAAGAGAGTCAGAAGCAACCATTTCCTTTTCATCTTCCCCTGAGCTTTTCCTTACTTGTAGGTAGAAGTAAACTTTGGCTCTTCCCCTCTTGTGAGAGCATGGCTATCTCACATGACCACTGACTGTTTCTTCAAATCCCCCATTTCTCAAGCACTCCATTTTGTGCATATTTGGCAAATTCAGACTGTTTCTGACTCGAGTGCCGTGAGGCACTCTGTATTACTCAAAGTACCTCACAGCTGCAGAAATTTAGGTTACCAATATCGACCCACTGAAAAAGCAGAAATTTTATTTCAAGGTTAAGGCATAAAATTCCACCCCTGGCAGAAATCTAAAGACTTTTCCAGATATGAAAATGCCATAGGAAATAAGGGTGGACAGGCTCCCAGCCCTTCTGCAGTCAGCACTGGAAGCTCCAGGCACATGGCTGGGCCACAAGCGCTTCTTTCAGAGAGGCTCTCATCCCCAGCCAATAGCTTCTCGAGGTATGCTAGAGAAAATGCCAGTGGATCAAAGATGTTCGGGACAGGACTCATCTCACCTAATTTATCCACTTAAAATATAGGCAGTTAGTTTAACCTAAGTAACAACAGCTTCTGGGAAAAGAGAGGATGAATCCAGAGCTGCAAGTCCCTCTCTGCTGATGGACCTGACACAATGAGCTCAGGGCTGTTGCCTAACAGTAAGTGGACAAAGTTACGTGAGATGAACCCTACCTTAAGACATTTTCCTCCTGAGTCCCAATGTGTGTGTTGATTTTTTTCTACTTAAATTGATCAGAGCAAATTAATATCATAATCCTACTGTAAGCTCAAGTAAATGAATTCCTCTGCCCACAAACACCATCTGGCTTCCCTATGGTTTGGGGTTTGGTTTCTGAAGGTTTTTGCCATGTTTGGCCTCCTGTCCCTGCCATAAGTCCCTTTGACAGAGTGATCGTCTTTATTTATAAGCTTCCTGGCTTTCCTACTGTATCCTTCGCACCATTATTTCGACACCAGTTTAGCACAGTTTTGGGTTTAATACTATTACTATAAAAGGGAACAGTATAAAAAGCTGTATCTGTCATTTACTAGAGTGAGTAAAGCTGAAATTTGTTGGAGTGACCTGGAATTTTTCCCTTCTTGAAAAGAAATATTTTCATTTAAAAAGTGATAGAGCTCAACTAATCCCAGCAATAAAATTGTTGCTATTGAATGCCATGGTAGCTTTTGAAACAAGAAAAACCTCTTTCTGTGTTCACAGCAAAAGATTAAGAGACTGTCAAGTTTAAAAAGTTGTTGGCTCTGCTCAACACTTGCTAAGCACAGTATGGACTGTTTTATCCATTTATACTCTCTCACTTGTCTCCTTCATGTGTCTTATATCATAATTGCCAAAGTCAGAAACAAAAAAATAAAAAGGCATCAGCTAAGATAAAATGGCACAAGATTAAAAACTCTTAGCAGCTGTAGAACCTGGCGAGAAAGAACAAAGAGGTTTAAAAATCATCATATTTTATAGCATTAGAATGCCACACACTAAATATAGATTTTGCTGCTGATTATATTGTTATGCATTCCATTGTTCCCATGCCATTGGCCTTCAGGACTTTATTACTTGTGTAATTCCAAGATCTGACACAGCTAGAGTGAAATGCATCTGATCTCAATGAATGGCATCAGATGAAAAAAAGTGAATTTTAGGAGAAAAAAAAATCTTTTTAATTTTACTGTGAATCCATTGATTGGTGACAGATGTTGCCATTCCCATTTAATTATTCTTAATTTGTTTTCCAAATAAAAATATAGATAGATGTCAAAGTATTTGAAGTCATCCAGATAAAGAGTTCATTTAAACATGTTGCCTTTATACTTTTTCTTTTTCTTTTTTTTGCAGAATTTCCATATTAAGGGAAACCTGATTCAGAGTGGTAGATATAGTCTTACCTGTATACATTAAAGGTCTAAAACAATACAGCATATGTTTATTAATCAAGGGCTAGGAAGGCACGAGTCTGTGGGAAGAGGAGGGGGTACTTCAGCAGGAAGTGTTCTATAGTGAGTGCTGGCATGGAACTCCAGCATGGTACTGTGTCAACAGAAGCACCTCGAACTGACATTTTCATGACAATCGTGTATTCAGAGCTACAGCTATGAACAAACTTAATAGGCGTTATTAAAAGAAAAATGTATCCCAAGGAAGAGGCAATTTAAAATAAGTATGTAAAAATTAGCTGACTTTTTTCCTCACGCTGGAATATGAGCACATATCTTATGTCTTTTGGATAAAGGGCCAGTAAAGAACAGGAGTGTGTCTCTCACTTTCGCATCTTACCTGTGCCACTAGACAGAAACTTCTGTCCTGCAAGTATCGAGACAAGAAGCTGTAACGCTTTTGAGAAGGAAATACAAAAAAATGTTTATTATCATCTTTGTCCTATTTATTTTAAAGTATCAGCATTATTACTTTTTTATTAAAAAATCTAGTATTTAATTTTCTTCCTTTTCCTAGACATTATATTTGCAGGAAATATATTTCACCATACCCTTCATTATAAAGGAGTACAGCTGTGATCAAAAAGGAAGGTTTCTTTTGTTTGCGTTCTAAAAGCGTAGCAACATATGTACTTGAATATTAGAAATTCAATGTTTTAGAATCATGAGAGGTAGATAAGAAAAATCTCATTAGGATAAAACTACATGTAGATGATTTCTTTATATGAGTCAGAAGATGTTTAACTATTTTGAAAGAAGAATATGCTTTGAAGAAGCAAGTTAACTCCTTCTGATCCTTGGAAACCTAGTAATATTTTGCTGTGGTCTGCAGGCAGACGCCAGGTGTATCTCAGGCTTTTGAGGCACTTTGAAGGAGACTGATCTTAGCCTGTAGGAAGGTAACTGAACATTGGCACTCAACACAGGTGTGCAAACTGTCAGCCTGAAAACAGTTAGCCCTCACCATTAACTTTGCTGACAACTTTGTACGGCCCATGGTATATCCAATTTAGAGTCTATTCTCTCCTTTATTTGTGCTTGCCATTGAAATAAATCTTTCGCTGTAGCGTGTGGTTTGGATTTAAGAATAAAACTGCTCATAAGGCAGAGCACAGCCTCAGAGAGCCAGAGGTGGTGGCAGAGCCCTTATGGCCCTTTAGCTGTGCGGGACCTCTCTGCAGGGCAGGGAGAGTATCGGTGACCACCCAGCTCTAAGGCCTCTGATTCGGAGCCTGACTCCCGCAGAGGATGAGGAGCTGCTGCATGGCTGGGCATACCTCAGCCACTGCTGCAGCAACCCAAGTGGGACATAGGAGCTTTCAAAACAGGTTGCACAGGTACATGAATGCTAAACAAATTACTACTCCATTTCGAGACACTTTGATGACTTGTCACATTTTCTTGGTGAGCCCTGTTACCTCTGAGCTTTTCTACCCATTTCGCATTGGAGCAACCTGTGCAAGTAGTGAGTGGCCTGGCAGTGCTTCAATGGGTGCCAGTTTTGGACCTTTAAAGACTGCAGTGAAACTGTGTGATTCTGTGACTGGTGCTCATCAAGTGTAATATTTTACTCTGTATATTCTTGCTGTCCACCTGAGAAATATCTAGTGGGGTACACAGAGATTTCTCAACATGTGGCCTCAGATCCTGGTTATGTTCCTGTTCTAAATAATTTATTCAAGCTGTCCTGTGGATTTTGTGTTCCTTGGTTTCCTTTGATGTGGTACACTAATTTGTACTATACTACCTGTCTTTTAAATACGATGCTTAATCATGTTTCGTTCTTAGAATCTTGATTTAGTTATGGATCAAAAAATTGGGTGCAGGTTTTATTTTATTTTTGGATTTGCTTCTAAAGAAGTCTCCATACAATACAGCAGGTGAACTTTGGGCTGTTACATAAAATATCACTATGTACAAATAAAATCCTGTGTTTGGAAAAGATTTTTCTCTTGGAACAATCTCTACAGAAATGTATTTTGCCATTCTGCTAAAACATCGAGAGCTTAGGAGCATGGCAGATCACTTGACATACTTAGAATTGACTTTGCCCTGCACAACATATTCCTGTCACCGAAAGATAGTGTTACACCTTTCTATGATTCTATGATTCTATGATTCTATTATTGTAATTAAGAAACTGAGCTTTCTCAACGTGTCTGCATGCTGTTGTGCAGATAGGAATGCAAATAAATAAACCATTGCAGGGTTCAGTCTTCATGCATGCAAAACATAGACAGGGAGTGAAAAAAAAGGAGGAAAAGTAATTACACATCTCTGGACTCCTGAGAAATCTGTGCTGAAACACATAGCACGAAAAAAAATGTGTCTGTGCTCTCTAACTATAGCACATGTCAGCTGGACCCCAGAACTGCTCTAGGGAGATGTCGCTTGGGTACAAGCTCAGCTTATTCCTAAGCTCTCAGGGAATTCGTCCTACAGCTCTTCAGGGAAAAGTGCCCATTTTAACCCATGACAAGGTACAGCCTCTCTGTTGTGTGGAGGATTGGTGTGGAAGAAGAAGGAGCCCTGGTTCTGTCTCCTACCACCCACTCCAGGTCCCTGCAGTCCAGGTGTGCAAGAAGGTGATAAAATACCCCTGTGTAAGCACATTAGCACCTGACCATATATCAAGCCGTGGTAAATAGCTCCTTTCCTCAGGTCGTGTTGCACTTTTCCTGGTGCACATGCACTACATGAGAAATAGCGTGCTCCTGCACTGTCTTGCAGAGTGAACCCACTATTTCCTTCCAAAAAAAAGCCTGTGCCTGGTTCTGGGGACAGTTCAGTCAAGCAGCTGCTCCCAGGAGCAGCAAGGGTGACACTGTCCTGGCTTCAGCCCTCTGTCTTTATAGTCCTTCAGCACTACGCCAGCAGGCTTTCCATCTTCAGGCACCTTCTCATACCATTCCATCATGTCCCAGAACACGAAACACTTGTCCTCAGGTTTCTGGTGTGAAAGAATTGCTGAGCTGCCACACAACCTTCATATCATTGCAGGCATGTTGAACAAAATAATTATATTTCAGGATCATGGGAACATCATATTGGCCACAAAGGAGACCTAAGGGAATGGCCTGTGTAGCAGGGATGTAGCCTGAGACCAGTTCTAATGAAATAATTTCCATAATGCTTGCATTGTGCCTGATGAGCTGAACATCTAAACACTCATCTCCTTGAGGTCACCTGGAACGTACACACTGTCCAAAGTGCCCTGCTCATCTGAGCAGCCTTACCCAGCAGGCTTGCTCAGAGCACACCTACCATCACCCCAAAGCAATTAATTCAGTGCCAGACATACCAGCCATACCCAGAAAATTGTAGCATTTCTGTGCTCTTTGTATCATGGCTAATGGCTAGAGCAATCACGCAGGAAGAGAGATTGAGATCAAAATTCCTCCTTGGCCTTGGAGTTCAAAGCTAGTTTTCCAAAAAGAGTGACATAAATTACAGAATAGGGTACCTTCCACCTCCCTCTCCCCTTATGAAGTAGTGATTGGATGGAAAAGAAAAAAACTATCCTGAACGCAGGCCCTAGGATTGCCTGTCTGCCTGAATCCCTGTTACATTACAGTATTATGATCCCTCATAATTTTTCTAGCTTTATGAATATTGAGAGTGCTTAGGCATCAAATCTTAGGAAAAGAACTTCACTTTTGGGAAACTCACGTGAACTTCCAGGAAATGAAGGGGAGTGAGGCCTGGACTCATGTTTCAGACTTAGGTACCTGACAGCCAGCAATCTTGAATTTCAGGCTCTTAAAAGCTTTTTGAAATCTTACCTTGTATAACCTTAGGGAAGTAAGGAGGGCATAGTCCCTGTATTTCCTTCCCTGAGTGTAAAGATTGCATTTATTCATGGCTCTGGTGTGAAATATAGCAGGCAGGAGGAGGGAGAGGAGAGCATCAGTGGCCCTGGATGCTGTTTCAGTATAACCTGGAGACAAAGCACAGCTTGGCCCCAAATTAATCTACAGGTTACTTTCTTTTTCCTTAAGAGAATAATTGCATTCAAACATGGCTTTTCCTGTAGATGCAAAAGAAGACCAAATTCACTTGTGGAATTTGGTTGCACCCTTTTTCTGGTGCCATTCTAACAAAAGCAAAGATAGTCTGTGAGACGGATAGAGATTCAGTTAATGAAGACGTGCATGAATTGCTCGCTAATGGATATAACATTGAATTCACAGGCATCCTCAGTTGTTAATGGAACCTGAAAGTTGTCAGGAAGATGTTGCAGTTCCATTTGGCGTGACGTACACCCTCCTCGTGCTGACAGCTCTGCATAGTTACATTTTTAAAAACATATTTTCTTAATGCATTTTTTGGCTAACCCAGTTGTCCCCACTACCTCTGAAAAGCTTTAGTCTAATTCACATTAACCAGCTTACTGAGATACCAACAACATTCTTTTTATCCAGGATCAATTGACCAGACTTACAGAACTGCTGGTACTTAAAGAAAGTTCAAGACCTTTCCGGACTGCTGTAGGGCTCTGAATTTCTGATTGATCTGGCTCGTTAAGAATATTCTGTCATCTATGCACATAGTAGGCAAATAGCTTTAGTATTTCCCAATATGACCTCTTTTCCTTTCTGCTCTTAAAGCTGCTGGTACCAAAAGAGAGCAAGGAGCAGTGGCTCCTAAGCTGGAACCAGCAGTCCTTAGACTTTCTCAGAAAATCTTTTCCATGATGTGGACATTTCAAATGAATAGACCATGGGAGTTTAAGTTAAACATACTTGAAGCTGAAGTGCTGACTGACTTATGGCAGATCACCAGTGGTACACACCATTTTAGCAGTCTTTGCTACAGGCTCAATCAAAAGAGGATTTCTGGGGTCTCACAAACATTGTGGCAGATCTGGGGAGATGATTTCCAGGCAGACATCCGATTTCCAGGCAGACATCCACAAAGCCACATATTAATGTACAATTACAAGGATATAAAAGCAGAAGCATATAGGTTGCATGGGGGTGGAGTCCTGAAATTAGGTGCGTGACATGGTTTATACACACTGTCCCTTTATGATGTGGAAAAGATTTCTGTTAAAGCTTTCTGGAGAAATTTTGACAGAACTATCAGAACATTTCATCACAATATCCAACACTGCCAGAACCAAATGTCTTCGTGATTTATTTTCCTGGAATTTAGTTTAATAGCTTCTATTTCTCTAAGAATTTCTGATAGAAAAGTTCGAATGAAGTTGAAATTGCATTTTAAATTTAATGTTATATTTCGTTGGTTATAGTTGCTTTATGTCACTATTAAAACATTTTATTAAAAAAATCCCAGAAGATCGTTAACTATGTGGAAAATGATAATTGTTTTTCACAAAATTAAAATGAAATCAAAATTTGATATTTCAAAATCCTCCATAAAAAGGCATCCCCGGCCTCTGTAGATCTCTCCTTTCTGTGTGGGTTCTACATTTTTCATTGTGCAGGGTAGCAACGTAAAATATCTAGCAGTAGGAAGATACTTACAAAATCAATCTATTTGTGATTACATTCAACCAATATCTCCAACATAACATAGCATTATTATTTTGTGATAATCTGGTCACAAAAAAGTAATTTAAGTCATGCATGTGCCATGGTAGTTGATTTTGCCATTGAATTAACTAAACCAACTGGTTTTCTCAGAGAACTCTTTTCATGCTTCTTGGAAAGACCCTAGCACAAAGCTCTAAACATATCATTTTCTGGCCATGTGTATAGTATTTTAGTGTTAATTTAGATCTATAAATTGCAGTGGAGATGCCTCTGATGTACATCATCTTTAGATTAAAACAAATCATGTTCCTGATTCCCAGTAATCTAGTACACATATCTATAACCCAATTGTTGTATCAGATTGACACAGATGACTGCTAAACTCTCCCACACTGATGCCAAATGCCAACCAAGTTCAAGTGTAAAAGATATTGAAAAAGAGGCATTTATAAAATAAATCACCTGCAAATCTCATTCAACTCCCTTATTTCAGCTAGCCACCACTATATGTTTACTGCATAAGAATAATCGTGCTAATGTACAAAAATATCTCTTATTTAGGAATTCAAGTTTCTGATGAAGGCATTACAAATAAAATGTTAAGATATGCAGTGCCTTCCTACACATAAATTAATTCAAGCAACCTTACAGATTCAGAACATAAAGGGTTCATCTCTCCAGTCATTTTGGAGAGGAATTTGCAGTGAAGGCCAAACAATGACTGTTCTGTGTTATGCAGCTCTGCTTCAAATGGGCTGCCCTGTTCCCCGACTACCTTACACCACAGCTGCCAGCATGTCACCATATCCAAATCCCTCATACATACAAGGAAGTCAAGACTAGCACCACATACCAGCAAGAATGTGAACACAAATATGCCTCCACAAACACAAACATTTTCACTATTTTATTTCCAAATCTTTGACAAAAAACCTACAATGTAGTGGGATATGGCACGGAAAGACTTGGGTGGATTTTATGCTTTGGCAGAAGCAGGGCAGGCTATTGAATATTAGCTTTACTCTGGGACCTTGGGCGCAGCTATCGGCCTGTAGGCTATCCTACAGTCACTTCTCTTCTGCCAAAATGTGTATACTCATTTACTGGATCCCACATTTTCTTCCAGCATTGGGCATGAATTTAGTAATGATTGAATGCACCAAGCTGACAGCTCTGGAAAATTGCTAATAAAAGAAGAACTATACCAGAAAGGATATTTATAACCTCAATCTTTTGCTCTCAAGATGTTTTGAGGTTGGGAGTTCTTTTACTGGGGTGGTGGGCTTTCGGTAGGCATCCTTCTTGTTTCAAACCTTATGAAGTTTTGAAACACTAGACAGGCAGGCAAGGGTCTCCTCCACAGGACTCTGTGAGTGTGTGTATGTGTGATGGTGAAGGTCAGAGGGGATCCTCCTCAGGAGAGAAACGAGACTTTCAGATGTAATTTCTGAACAGGGGAAATGTGGCTCCTGATTCCTTCAAAGACCTGCACAAACCTGCATCCTCGAGAGTCCCATTGATTTCAGTGGGAGTGTTGCCCAAACCTCTCAAGGTGCCTGAATATTTCATGGTGTAAGAAATTCTTTCTTATATCTAAGCTAAATCTACCCTCCTCCAGTTTAAAGCCATTATCCCTTGTCCTGTCACCACAAGCACCTGTAAAAAGCCCCTCTCCAGCTTTCTTGTAGGCCCCTTCACATACTGAAAGGCCACAATAAGGTCTCCCTGCAGCCTTCTCTTCTCCAGGCCGAACAGCCCCAACTCCCTCAGCCTTTCCTCAAAGGAGAGGTGCTCCAGCCCTTGGATCATTTTTGTGGCCCCCCTCTGGACCCGCTACAACAGGTCCATGTCCTTCATATGTTGGGGGCACCAGACCTGGACGTGACACTCCAGATGGGGTTTCACTAGAGTGGAGTAGTTTATCATATTTGCATGTTTCCCATTCAAAGTATAATTCGCTTTCTGAGGCTCAAGACTCAAGGTAATTTTTGTGTTTCCATAATGATCACATGACTCTTCTGAGCAAAAGAACCCACCCCTAAATGAAAAAATTGTCCTTTGTTGCAGTTATACAGTGCCATGGAGGTCGTAACAACTGTGGAAATCCTTTACTCCCCATCACACCATTTCAACAACGTAAGGGAGCAGGAGCCCCTCTCCACAGCTGGCTTCACTGTTTGGCTCTATGCTGCCAATTTTGACTGGTGTTACAGCTATGTGGCTTAAGCCAAGGAACAGTCCCCCGACAACTTACCTCTTAGGATCGGTTTTGCTCTAGTGTTCAAGGACAGACCTTATCATTTTGCATTTAGTTTTCATAGAATTTCAATTGTTGTTGCCAACCTCTAAATTAGTCCTTGTTCACACCAGGAAAGAAAATTTTGCGCTGATGGTGGCACCAGTGCAAGTGCCAACACAGCCATGCTTGTCCCCTGCAGACTTTGTCCTAGGAAAAATAAGAGAGGACCCTTTAGCTGTCAGCTTGTTAGCACAGCATGGCTGCTCCAATAGCAAGTCCTGAGCAGACCTGTCCTCTCTTTCACTTGTTCAGCTGCACCTACTGATCCACACAGACCCCAAACGACACAGGAAGAAGTTCAGTACATGGCCCACAGAGCTGTTTCCTGCGGTAAAGGGTGGTGATCAAGAACGTTTTTTAAAAAAAATCGAACATAGAAAACATCTGTGCCTCTCTTCTGTCCAAGTTTATTTTTCCAATACTTCACATACCACAAATAGTTCAGTATGACTCCTCCATCAGAACAGAAGAAAAGAGAAATAAAATCATGTGATGTTTAATTAAAAAGAATATTTTTAATGACGTGACAAATTTGATCAAACAGTCTGTATGCCCCCCATCTCCCATCCCCTTTCTCCACCTCATCTTTCTGTTTCCCTCTCTTTAAAAAGCGCTTTGCTGACGTGTTGGGCTGCTCAGCCTGTCAGCCCCTTGCTGCTTGTGGGGTGTCTGGCTGCCCTCAGAGCATCATATGACTTCATTTAGCTTGGAGGGCTCCAGCTGTGCTCTTAAATGTCACGGACAGAGGTAACAAAAGGGGAAAGAGTTAAGAGAATCAAATACATTGTTAGACATTTCTTTTAAATCCTCTTGCAGAAGATGCAAATCACATGCTTGGCAGGCAGATTTGGGGATGTTACATGGGAGTTTGTTTGGTTTTTCATTGATTATATCCCCAAACATTTGCTATTTTTTACATTTTTTTGCCTTGTTTGTCTTACTCATTCCTCATTCATTTCTATTTAAGTCCAAGGGGTCAGAACCTAGGATAAAATTTTGGCAGTTCCTGCAGCTGATAAAAGAGCTTTCTCATCCAAGCTATTCGGGAGCCTATTTGGGATGGCTCACCATTGAAATATATCCTGGCCGTTTTCTCTGTTGGCCCATGAAGTACAGCTCCTTGCCCTTGATTGACAGAAACCATCACTCAGGGCAAATTGCCAGTCTGAAAATCACCACAGCACGCAATTATCTTGAAATGTGTTCAGATATCCAACAGAACTTAAAGTCAGAGTGCCTGAACTAACCTGAATTCATATTAATTAACCCATGAGCAAGGAGATCATGCCATCAACTCCTGGTGACATACCTCACTGGTTTACTTGGTGCAGTGAAATGGGGGTCCACCATCTAGTAAGTTGAAGTGTATTTACAAACTACCTGATACACGTCTTTCTCAGGACTATTTGCTCTTACAGAGTTGATTCCCTCTGACTAGGGGGAGAATGGGTTGAGAATTCTCCCAGTTTTCAGAAGACAACAGTCAAGAGAAGTTCCTGAGATGTGGGGAAGTGAGAAGGACTGATCAGCAGGTAAACTTTACCAAGATCAAACATTCAAAGGAAAAAATGAAAGGTCTTGTATCCCCCTCCTCCTCCTTCCAGGGCTTCTCCAGAACTGACAGTGCCACCTGGGAAGAAATGACAACAACGTGACCCCTTTCTTGCATAAGTCCTCCATCTCAATCAAAAGCCAAGGAACAGCAAAAAGAAGGGACATTTTCTGCATATCTTTCCCTCAAGCTGGAAGCGATGCTGCAGGTGCTTTGTAGGGAGAAGCTCACAGCGCTGTAGACACATCAGCTGTCCAGCTCATCTTCCCTTGACCTGAGTGCCCTTCGCTGTCCCCAAGCAGGGCTGTCCTCACAGCAGGGAGGACAAGATGACCTCTAGGTCATCTGTTCATCTAGGACTAGATGACCTCTGGAGGTCCATTCCAGCCTCAGCCATTTTGTGACCATTGGCCATGAGTCTGAAGCCTCTCACCTTGTCTGGGACTCTACAGCAGCCTGACACTGTGGGGGTTCGCTATGCTGGTGCCCCACAGAAGACCCAGACCTCCTACACTGTCTCATGGAAAACATTGGTTTTCATATACTAGACACCCTTCAGAAAAAAAACTTTGGTGAGCAAATGTTGAAACTTTTTCAATAAACGGTCAATTTCTTTCTTTTTGAAACTATTAAGTTCTTCTAAAATGAAAAGCTAAGATGAAACCAAAGAAAAAAAATTCATGAGGATTTACTTTGACAAGTTTGCCATAAAAATATTTGGCATTTGCCATCTGACTCAAATTATGCTTCAATCATGTTGTGCTGGAATGGTAAAGAAAGGTATGGGGAAAAAAACCTTAAGTATCTTTTTGCAAGTTTACAGATAGATGAAAAAAAAATTTGGGTTTTAAATGAGAAATTAATACATAGCAGTACTGATGGAAAAATTCACACCATCTGTGCGTGTGATTGCTGAAATTTTGGCTAATAATTTTGGTCTTCTTTAAATACAAGTCAGTTTCAATGGTCCAGGCTGCAGCTTGTTTGGGAGTACACAATAACACATTGAACGGCAGTCAGTAACTATGCTTGATTTATCTGAGCTTCTAAGATTAGGTTCCTGGGTGACTGACAGAGTCTGCTGCTTCTTTGGACCTTTCTGGACATGATTTTGCTATAGTAACAGTGTAAAGTGGGTGTTCTTATTTGACTTAACAACAAATTTATATTTAATTTGCTATCTGTGGGCCAGTAAGTGTGATCTGGAGGGTGAGAGTGGAAGGATGGAGGATTATGTATGCACGCACACAATCCTGGCATCATCCGACCCATATTTATTTGAATACAACCAACCAGGTCCTGATCTCACTGCAGCCATAGAGACGTTTACCATTGACTTCAAAAGAGTAGAATAGGAAACTTCACATACAGTAGTTCCTAAATCACTGCAGCCTTTTTCCTGCTATGGTGACTGCTCAAAGGACACTGGTGAAAAACTTTCTAATTTTTGTAAGTAGATTCTCCAGTTCTCAGCAAACTCACAGAGAGAGATTCCACACCACGAAAGGCAACGTTAGCTGTCACCATTGTATTATCTTTATTCATAACTGTTGTTTGATATATATGTAATGAAATCAGAAAGACAGCACATGTGTTCACTGCGTGAGCAGATGAAAACATCAATGGGAAGGGTAAGATGTTAAAATATGTTCCTCCGCAGTTCCAAGGTGCAGTCCTGCATCTGTTAAATATTTACTTTTATAAAACTAACTTAGGAGACATTTAAATTTCTGAGACCAGGAAAGGGTCTCTATGAACAGAAGACTGCAAAATGCAGGAGTTTTTCTAGGAAAATAAGATCTGAAATCTTGGGAAGAAACCACACTCCTTTTAGCAACAGTTTTTGAAATTTATCTGATTTCTTTAACTCTTTTGTTGAAGTGGTAAGCATAAAGAGAGATCTGAAAAACAACCGAGAGTTTAAATGCAACATCTGAAATACTGAATGCTATGTTGCATAAGCATTCACTGTGTCTTTCTCCCCCTGCATTTCTGTGTCTCTTTCCATACCACTTTCCTGTCATAAGATGAACCAAAAAGGAGAGAGCAACAAAACACAGAAACAGAAGTACATGAACTTTTTAGTTTCCCTTGCATGCGACCTCAAAAAGGAATTTGCTCCTCCCTAGCTCCCCAGCATCAAAGAGAATAAAACAAAGCTTGCTTCTGCAAATGCTCCTAAGCTCAGCAAAGTGGCAACGCCAGCCACTGTTTGGCACTGTTTCTTTGGTACCAGTAGAGTTATGGCAGTTCACACTAGGAGAGCATCTGGCCATGCATAGTGAAGTCTGTTAATACAGTTGATTTAGAGCAATCCCACTAGCATTGGTGCGAACAGGTGATTTATACTAGTGGACTTTGTTTGCTCACATGATAAAAATCTCATCTCCGCACACGCAAATAGGAACAGGCAAGGCTGGCAGGTGAGGTAAGCTCTATACCCCTTTCAGGGACACGAACACAAACCCAGACATTCCCAGGGCTGTCCTGGGGAACCCTCAGCCAGGGAACATTCCAGAGTAGATCTCTGAAGTATCTTTTTGCACTGAGTGGGGTCACTGCCTGTGGAGCTGTGAAATTTATTATGGGATGCAGGCAAAGGTGTTTTGGGACTGTAGAAGATTTATTACAGGATGGTTAGGGGAGAAAACAAAGGCAGAGGAGAGGGGGATTAACGCTTGAGGAAATAGAGGGATAAGTGTATGAGAAAATAGAGGGATAAGTGTACAAAAAAGCTGGTTGCAAGTAGCTTGCTGATCAGTACGTTTGTCTGGCCACACCCTGCACCTGATCAGCACAGTCTGTCCCATCTTCTTATTCAATTCCTTTCTACCTCTTTCCTGGGTGAGGAACTGTCTCTGTGCATGTGTGTGTATGGGAGTCTGAGTGCAGCCACAGGGCTGGGACTGGGGGTTCAGGCTGGAACAGGGGCTCAGAGACCCCTGTGTCCATGATGCAGCACCTGGTGCAACTGCAGGTGTGCACATGAGCACCTGTGGGTACTAGTGAAGGTCAAGTAGTGTGAGCTGTCGAGGTGGCCTGGGAGCCAGAAACTTGGGGTAGTTGGCTACTGGGGGGACTGGGAGGTCCCAGATGTCTGCCGAATAGCCTATGGGGTCTGGTGGTTTATTAGATTGGGGGGAGGTGTTGGTGTGTACAAGGAGGTCTGTGCCAGCAAATGGAGTGGGACTGTGCCCCTAAGGACTCATATGTCCAGGTGGCAGCTACTGGGAAGACTGCAACACAGGAACAGCTACTGGGCAGACAGAGTGTCTGAGCTCAGCTGCTGGAGGGATCCACACTGTGCATACATGTATATAAATATTCCCTCTAACGGACCTCCATCCTGCTCAGTCAGAGGGGAGCAGGATGAGGCCAGTGGTGCTGTCTGTGTTCATGTGAGTGCTTTGTGTGTCCATCTGTGATCTGTGTGGTCAACCCCGTATATACATCTGCACTTGGTGTATACATGTGCTCTGTGCGTGTACACCTACTGGGAATACAGAGTCAGCCTCATGAAAGGTTGGACCAGGGGCATGGAGCTGCAGCAGCCTCACCCTTAACGGGCTACTGAATTGAGCACCTACCTAGAAGTATTTACTGAAAAAAACCAGAGTGAAATGTATTACTGCATCATAATTTATGTTGGTGCTTCTCATTTACTTGGGATGGTTTCACTGGATGACCTTCCCTCACTGGACGCCTGCACTGTAGGCAAGACCAGACATGGCCTGTGGTCATGGAGAAGTCCTTTACATTGCCTATGTCCAGGAGAACCAAAGTGAGAAAATCCTGTATCAGATGATCTCAGACATAGTTAATGTGTTCAGAGTGATTTAAAGTCTTCAGCTGAAAGGGGATAAATAAATGCAAAGTCCATCTGTTTACAATGCAGTGTGGCTGCACGATAGGCAAAGGAAGCAAGACTTGCCCTGTGAGATACGGATACCTGCAGAAGCAGGGATCAATTTATTTTACGCGTACTGGACAAAACACTCTCTGATGTGAAAACGTCAACTATGTTTGGCAAACATCTTTACAAGATTTCCAAATCGGACTTCAACGTTCCTACTTGTAGATGAGTTGTAGATGTGAGTTAAAAGAAAAATAGCTAAAAGTGGAGGCATTTACTTTAGGAATCCATTCACTTCTATAATGGTTATAATATTAACATTTATAATCATTCCTCCCTTCATGACAAGTGAAGTGGAAGTGTGAGGATTTTGCTTTTCCTTTGCTTGAAGTTAGTTTCATGTATGACTGTAAATAAGCCCACTCAAAGTAATTTTGGAGGTTGCCCTCATGGTTTCTCCAATCTTCTCTCTGCCTCAGTCGTTACAGGGAAAAGCAATACTGCGCTGGCCTTGCGGTACCAAACCTGGGCATCAGCCTCCCCTCCTCTCTGTGCTACTGAGAGCCATGGCTCTTCTCACACACACATTGCCACGATAAAGAGAGGTGTAACTTCATGCTCCCAGCACCACTGATTGCAGCACTCTGCGGGTATCTTCTGTTGTCTCTGTGGACAATTTCCGGAGGAGCAGTGTAAGTCTTTGTTGAACAGGGAACAATATGAAGTTTGGCATTTGAAGGAAGCTGCATTTTCTAAAATTAGGGACCCGTGAGTATAATCTTCTTGTTGTGAGCACAAGTCTTTGATGGATCCAGAACACCGAAACAGTACCTTTTAAACGTGCATCCATGCTCTGTGATTTGTTAAGAAATAGGCAGGTAGACATGACCAACCTTAAAAGTATCGGAGTCCAAGGGGTAGAGTAGGAGCTTCACACACATTTTGAAGATCAGCTAGACTGGACTATTTCCTACCAGGAAGAACAATTCCCCAGTCAGTCCCTGAGATGCAAGACACTGCTGCCATTATTCAGATGTGTTAAGAGGCATCCAAATCCTGTGCCTTTCTGCAGCCACCAAGAAAAGCTTTGTGAAGTGCCACCAGCCCTTCACTCCCCCCCATCCCAGGCTCTGTCTGTGAAATCCTGTTTAGATTGGGGCAGAAGAAAATTCACACTTCTAAAGTGAGTGGAGGCGAGGTAAGCATCAGTCTCTTTTCACACAAAAACGACCTGGGCTAAGGAATTAAACAGTACAAAGAGGCAGACACATTAAAAGTCACATTCCTAAGATCTTATGAGGCTCAAGTGAGTCAGGACATCAACGTCACCTCCAGGAGAGGAAGGCACAGGAACGTGTTATCTGCAAATCCCACTATGTCTTCTGCATTGAACTAGACTTCCAAAACTGCACGGCAACATATTGTCCACCAGAAAAAACACACTCCTGCAGGACTGTGCATGAGTTTTTTAGAATGCCTGCACTGAGTATAGACATCTCCAGTGGTGGTGTGTTACAGTTTTAGCTCTGATTCTATCCACTTTGTTGAGTTTATGAAGACAAAGAAATATCCCCACTTTTCCCCAATCATATTATCAATGATCATAGCATTTTGCTGAATGAATGTTAAAAAAAAGCCGGATTAAAGTATTATCACTGATAAATTCAGCAGACTTTTTGTAAATACATTCCAAATAGCTCCGGAAAACCATTTATTTTTGAAAACTAGATTATTTATTATTGTTTTTAAATTATTTTAACTGGCTGTGCCAAATAACAACACTTGGAATAGGAAGACGAGACCTCTGTTAGTCCTTGAGGGGTAATCTAATTTGCTGTTTAAAATATAATTTAAGTTTCTGCTGAAAAAAATTGGCAACAGACAAAGGTCACTTGGCTTGTCCACAATCACATTTAACCCATTTTTTTCCTTGAGAATAACCGCACTTGTTGTTTCTTCAGTGACCCTCTTCCTGTCTTTCTTGGCTTTAGAAGACCTGTAAAGTAGACTGTTTTTAAGGAAAAGTTACCTTTTCAGAAGTACATATCACTATGTTCTGTGCCTGAACTTCAAGATTTTTTCTGATAGTATGCTTTTTAAAATTAATAACGCTGATGAAAGCCAGTGTTATGAACCCGGTTAGGAGTTTATGAACTTCACCTTAATACTCTCATGCAAATCCTCTCCTCCCTGATCCATGACTAGATTTAAGTCCTCTTTTTTACGACTCTTCTTCGCTATTGCAGCCACATCTTGTCCGGTATTTCCTACATACCAGAGATCTCAACTGTACTACACAATCCTAAATCCGTGACCCAGTAGCAGCAAGTTCCTCCAGCAGGGAATCCTGGGTCATTGCGTAGCCTCAGGGACACTAAATTCTTCCTCAGATTCCATGGGATGCAGCAGAAGTCCACCTACCGCTCTTCCAATTTGTAAAATTATACTGGTCTGTGGTTAAAAGCTTTGCCCATGCCTGTTCTGTGATCCCTGGAACACCTGTAAGATGTATGTATAATGGAAAGATCAGCAGTAATTTCTCCAAGAAGGCAGCAGTAGAGAAGAGGTGCACAGATTAATAGTTAACAAATCATTCATCAAAATATGTTGGATGGCCCATATTTATGCATAGGTAAGAGTCACAGACCATCCTCACAGAAATTCTGCCTGGCACACAAGGGAGTCCGAGCATCCCCGTGATAATGGACCACCCAGATCCATCTAGCACTTGTAGGGCTTTGCCATAGAAATGCTCATTTCCTGTTGGGCTAACCTGGATTCATTCTTCAGGGAAAAGACATCTCCTTCACAATAGCAGATGTTTCATCAGGTGAAGCAAGATGTAAAAGATCCTTTGAAGTCCACTGAATCTCCAAGGAATCCATTAAGGCAGAATATGTTTGGGTTTTTTTACTTAGTGTAAAAAATGTGTTTAAATTGAGGCGAAGACATCTCCTCACACAGCAAACGCACATAGGACATAACAGCCTTCATAAACAAAGTGAGATGCAAAGGGCTCAAAGCAACATGACACACTGTCATCCAAGAAGTAAGTGGAAAGGACTCTGCATTCAGTCATTTCTCATTCTAAAAACAGTAGAAGAAATCAGTCCTGCAGTGTGTCCCCAGCTTCCCTGGTCCTCAGATTCCCTTTACTAAGGGAGGCCTTGTCTTTTTTTATAGCAGGAGCTACCTATAGCCTGCAGCCAGGTTCCTTCTGTCGTGCACTCCTGGAAGTTGGTTCCCACTGTCCCGTTCATAGACTCACACCCCATGGAGAACAAGGCCAGAAGGAGTTATTAAATCATACACTGTCATATTTCAGATGCATTTGCAGGAAGTCGAACATCTACCAAGATTTCCAGCTCAGTTTGAAAACACCAGGAGACAGAAAATTCACCATTCTTCTTGAAAATGTGACCCTGTATTTAATCTTCTTCCCCCTTAAAAAATTGTGTCTCACTTCTGGTTTAATTCAGCTAACTTCAGTATCCCACCTGTCCTTGTTATCCTCTCTACACTGTGTGAAAACGCCCTGTAACACTCTGCTTTTGCTCTATATGAAAAACTTACACCATTGGGTTATCACCGTTTTTGCCTGGGAAGGATCTGCTAGGGTGACACTGGAGTCAGCTGGCATGGCCAGTCCATCTGAACAGGGTTTCCATAAGGTTATCTGTATGTCCTTCACCATCAAAATTTAAACTTTTAAAGCATATATTCTGTATTTCTTTACTTCTTTTTTTTTGTTTTTGTTTTTAAATCTCTGACACTACCATTCAGCTCTTCAGCTGGTCTGAAACACAGCAGGTCAGCATGTGTATGCCATTTTATACCAGGCTAGGAAATGGCCCACAGACTCTCACCCTCCTCGTTTCTTGTGCTGTAGTACCTGCATTCACAAGCTACTGAATGCACCTAGTAAGCCTTCAAGCATCACCTTGTATGATTCAGCTGATCAAAACCACTGCCTTTAACAGCATTTAACCCTTGAGCATTACCCCACGTCACTTCTTTAGAAGCACTCTGAACAGTGGCAGCCAGCAAACAAACAACACGTAGTTTTGCTCTGTTGACCCAAATAGAAATTGATTTATGGCTCTGATGTACGTCCAAGGCACCGCAAAATTCTCCTGATGGCTGGAGTGGACTAAAATCTTCGTCCGACTTGAGCTGCTCATACTCAGCTGGAGGGTTAGGCTGCAGAACTCATTCAGATCCTCATGCTGGATTCCCTCCAAACCTGGTCGACCTCTCTTTTTAGGGCTGGGCTGCAGCTGCGAACAGAATGTACATCTGCAGAGCCCTCTCTGAAAATAGTCATCTTTGTTGTGACTGAGATATTTAGATCTTTTTTGAGTAGCACCCTTATTTGATTGACTGATGTGCCTGCAAGTTATTTCTAAATCTGTGTTATTTCTATTTCTGATGTAAGATTCTAGATGCTGTGTAATTGCTAAGCCCACTCTTTTATTTGATAATACTTTTTAATCTAAAATTGGGAGCTAACTGTTTTGTTGTGTAAAGTCTGTATTTGCGTCAGAAATATTGATGGTCACAACCAGACTAAGGGCGTCTTCTTGTGTATTAAATTACATTGCTCAGAAGCATAACAAGTCAACATCATGCCCTCCTGCACTGTCACTTAGAGATCTTTTTTAGGTCCCATCTTCCTTTCTTGTTGGAAAAACATAGGGCTGCTCAGTAACTCTTTCCATCTCAGGCGGAAAGGAATAAGGGATGATGTGAATTTGCCTCTGTGGTTTCACATTGACTGCTTGATCAGCTCTGCTAAAATTGGTCAGATGTTTTGCATTCTGATTAGAAATGGTTGACACACAGGATTCAAGAATGAAACATAAAAAGAACTACAAAGGCATGTGAAAAATCGTTCTGTGTCAGTAAATGTATGAATTTCAACAATAATTCATGCAAGTTCCTGAGGAAACATTGATAATTAAAGCTTAACAATGTGGGAAGATAAGTGATACTATCAGAGAGCTCCTGAAACCATGGAGGACTGTGTGTGGACCTGTGTGCATGTGTACATGTGCACCCATTCACAAAACTTCAAAATGGTTATAAAGCAGTTTAAATGGCCCTGCTTTAATTGGAAAAGAAAAGCTGGAAGGATCAGCCTAAAAAATTACCCTCTACCACATGAGTTGACTAATCAAAGCAATGTGTTGCATGAGCCTGAAAGTTGGAAAAAAATAAAATAAACCTCTGGGTTTACACACCACTCTTTTTGGCACTCAAAACATCTCAGAGAAGATACATTTCCCTCAAACACAGGTGCTGTGTTAGTATTTACTGTGCTTTCACACAGACCATTTAGAACTAAGACCAATTCAACTTTCAAGGAGTAATTTGTGTTCTACATTTCAGATCTTTATAGTATACCATGGTTTTTATATTCCACCTTCTGTATATTCTTGCAAGGATTAGCAAATACCCCGCTAAAGTAAAGGTAAACATTTTGTTTTGTGTACACTGGTTTTATGTTGGAGTGGTGTTCTTAGCTGTTGCTATAGGAACAGATGCTGAGATGTGGCAAATTTACAACGCTTTGACAAATCAGTGTTCCTTCACACACATCCGGTGAGGAGTTTGGAGCTGGCTATCTAAAGTCTCCAAAGCTCCCATCTGCGCTAGGCAAACTCTAGCCACATGAATGGCGTGAGGGGCTTTCTGTAACCATTCTTCATGCTCACAGTGGCATTTGTGGCACCACATGTTTGTCCCAAGACCAAAGCCAAGGGCAAGGATGGGGGCCTGAAGAGGGACAATTCCATAATCTGTATTAAGAAGAACCATCAGCATAAGTATTTTTTCACATTAAATAGATCATTACCTTTCCTGATACTTTTTTCCAAATAATTTTTATGAGGTTAAATCTAGAAGGTGTATTAAAGCTAGTTTTAAACTGCAGTAGTTCGTTCTTTTTCTTTCAGTTAACACCAGACAAGAGTTCTGTGTATTAAACATGCAGTAATGCCCAGGTGTTCCCACGATAAACAGTGTCTTCGTGAGATCCACTGTTTGAATTAATCATAATTTCCTTCTCCAAACGTCTTGCAGTATAACAAGATAAAAAAGGAGCAGAATATCTAAATCCATTAGCATAACAATAGGGACATACACAGCTAGTTCCTTTGCCTACCCTCCAAAAAAGTCACACAGAAAACAGTGCAATTTCATTTTGGAAATTTCATTTTGTGTTGTAAACAAATAGAAAGCTCTAGGCGAAGTTAGAAGAGATACTATAGCTGTGTTTCCTTTGTCTCTTTTTCAAAATATAAGGGTATACCCACTCTATCCAGCAACATCTCAAACAAAGTATTATGAGTTGACTACTTCTTTTGGGCAAGACAATGGGATCTTCTGCCAAGAAGGCCAATGGCATCCTGGGGTGCATTAGGAAGAGTGTGGCCAGCAGGACGAGGGAGGTTCTCCTTCCCCTCTACACTGCTCTAGTGAGGCCTCATCTGGAGTACTGTGTCCAGTTCTGGGCTCCCCAGTTCCAGAAAGATGAAGAGCTACTGGACAGAGTCCAGCGGAGGGCTACAAAGATGGTGAGGGGACTGGAACATCTCTCCTACGAGGAGAGGCTGAGGGAGCTGGGCTTGTTTAGCCTGAAGAAGAGAAGGCTGAGAGGGGACTTTGCAAATGTTTGTAAATATCTGAAGGGTGGGTGTCAGGAGGATGGGGCCAAACTCTTTTCAGTGGTGCCCAGTGACAGGACAAGGGGCAACGGGCACAAAGTGAAGCACACGAAGTTCCGTCTGAACATGAGGAAGAACTTCTTCCCTCGGAGGGTGACGGAGCACTGGAATAGGCTGCCCAGGGAGGTGGTGGATTCTCCTTCTCTGGAGATATTCAAGACCCGCCTGGACAAGGTCCTCTGTGGCCTGCTGTAGGTGACCCTGCTTCGACGGGAGGGTTGGACTAGATGACCCACAGAGGTCCCTTCCAACCCCTACCTTTCTGTAATTCTGTGGTTCTGTGAAGCATGCAGTAAATGAGTATACAAGGCTTCATTCATGAAGCGGCAGCTAACTCTTTAAGCCTAAGGTACTACTCTTCTGATTCAGTAATGCTAAACTTCTTAATACAAACTACATCACAAGCTCCAGTACAGTGCATAATATATCAACATGGCACGCAGCAATTAGAACCTTGTCTAAATGATGACAAGAGGTTATAGGATCTATTTTGGTCTCCAGTCCCATACAGGAAATCATTATAAGATATTCTTTTACTCTTATTTTTCCAAAGGCATTTTTTTTCCAGCAGTATCAGATGTTTATGTTACCATTTTTTTTTGTGGTCTTACTTCACCAATTTTCATACCATTTAATGATCAAACAGAAAACTTGCTTTTATCAACTTATAAATTTAAACACATCCCAAATAAAATGCAGACAAGCAACAGGAGCATAGTAATTATCTAAAAATAAAAGCCAACTCTGCTAGGAACAAAAATAGCTTTCATACAAATCTGTGAGTTTAGTAATAAAATCTGATGGGGTGGGGGTGGAGAGCTTGTTCTGCAGCGAGGCAGACTCTACTGAAATGTAACATGGTGAAAAACATACTCATCAAGAGCAAAGGAGATTAGAAGCATCTTTCACACTGACCTAACCCGCCTACATCCAGCTGTACTAAATGTTTCAGTAGCAGAGGCTGACTATAATAAGTATTTTTGCAGGCTTAATGCCAAACCTGAAACAGGGTTCTGTAGGACTTTGTCCAATTTCTTAATTTAAAAATGCAATATTCATTTAAAATTTTATTTTTAGCTGTAGCAGTACAACTTTGTTGCACTGATCTGTTTTTTCTAACTTTCCTAAATGCTTGATAAACTTCCAGGTTTATTAAGACAATTTTACAGAAGCATGAAGTAACTGTAAATCTCCCTCCAGCTCCTTGCTAGAGGTTGCTTTGGTATAGGTCTTCTGTGTGAAGTTCTACTTTAAGAAGTTGTTTGTTGGTTAAAATCGTAAGGTCTGACCATGCCATTAACTTTTCAGCAGAGCTCCCTCTCTCCTACTTCAGGGCACAACACGAAGAGATCCTAACAGCACAGTGGCCCCATAGTATGGATCAACCATTGCCTTCCCAGTCCCTCTCCTTGCTTCCACTCTGAGCTCTTTAAGGAGAGACTGAGGGAGCTGAGCTTGTGCAGCCTGGAGTAGAGGTGGCTTCAAGGGACCTAACAACAGTCTTCAGTGCCTTCACAGAGGTCATCCGGGTAACGGAGACAGGTTCTTCACAGCAGTGCATGGTGGGAAGAAAAGACACAATGGACATGAGTTGAAACATGAGAGTTTCAGCTGGGATAAAAGGAGAAACTTTTTCCCCATGAGGACAGTCAGGCGGAGGCACAAATTGCCCAGAGAGGTGATGGAGCCTCAGTCTTTGGAGTTCTTTAAGCATCAACTGGATGAAGGCCTGAGCAGCCTGGTCTGACCTCAAATCTGACCTGCTGTGACCAGGATGTTGCAACAGAGACCTCCTGAGCTCCCTCCCAGCCTGAGCTATCCTGTGAGAAACTCAGTGTAATCCCGTAGAGAAAGCAGCTTCTCTTCCTGGGATTTTCCATCTCCTGTGTTGTCAGAAAGGGTCTCCACAGCTTTTGAAAGTCTCAGTGTTTCATAGCTGCTATGTGAACACTTAAAATTTATCTGCCCTTACATAAGGGCTTGTTAAGCTGCATGCTATGCAAAAGATTGCAAACACTTCTGGGCAAGGTTATTTAGCACCAAATGCTAAAGAATTTAGTTTATACTGAAAGGTGTCTCAACAAAAAAAAAAATACTTGAGAATTAATTATGTTTAACAGTGAATGAATAAACACAACTATAAAGTGGAATTTCTGGGTTTCCCATTACGGGTGAATTTGCTTGTGATACTGAGCTGGAGAAGCTGGCTCATTGCCACTTCTTCCCCAGCCTGTCTCTGGCTAGCAAAGCACCAGGCACAGGTCCAAATCAGTATTCCTTCAGTCATGCTGCAGCAAAAACTGATGAGCAGGACCACAACATGCAGAGTATTTTAGAGTTCTCTGGATTCTCCACTCTGACTAAATGTGAAGTACCTGCTTTCTGTTAAAAAGGGGACAGTTTGTCACCATCTGCATTATATTCATTCATTCGCTTGGTTATTATCGTAGACCTTGCTTTACACCACAGTACCCGAGCCTCCCCACAAGCAGAAGATATTTCACAAGTAAGTCCCAGCAGTGACTTTGAGGGATCTATGATCTTTCTAAGAATTCATTTGCACTCTAATCTTTTCAGCAAACACAAAGAAATTGTGGGGTTTTGGTTTTGGGTTTTTTTTATGTTGGTAATCTGTAGGCTTGTGATTGTTGAGATACTGTCTTTTCAGACAAGTTTTTATGAATAGGTCTTCCTAACTGGTGAAAAGAGATGTTACTCAATAGTAAAATACATATTTTATGAGTACATTATTTTCAGTCTTTTAAATTAGTAATATTTTATTTTAAAGTAGAAGTATTCGTTCCTGAGAACTCAAAGGACAGACTTTGTCCAATAATAACTAAAATAGGAAAGGATATTATTGACTTATTCTGTGAAAAATTCTTCAGGAAATATTGAAAAATTGCTGTAGAGGTGGCCCTGTGAGTTTTACCTGCGGAGCTGTTGCCTGAGGTAGCTGCCTGCGACACCAAGCACACTCTTATGGCTATACGGAGAACTTAGACTTTTAGTAAGTGGTTCATCAGGGATCTGAAATTTAAGGACTGATTAAGCTGTCAGTGTCCCCTCAACTCACTTCTGTTTCTACAGTTGTTACTGTTATATCATTATGTACTTTGGAGGGTCTACCTGCCTTGCATCACTCTGCTGATTCATCTTAGGCTGAAGGTGAGGATGTGGTTGAGCTCCCTCAGCTAAATCTAGTCAGGAACTGCTAAGTACAACAACACTGAGAAGGAGAGTACTGGGCCACAGTGTCAGAGATGTGACCATGTTAGAGGGAGAAGCCTCTGGCATCTGGGGGCCATGGCAGCACCAGCTAAGAGGAATTTAAGCTGCCGTGCAACCACCATTTGCTACCATGGACCTCAGGCAAAGCAGCCAGGACACGCACATGAACCTGGACCTGCTGCCAAATGTAGGGAACAGCCTCTCTGATGTTGTATTTTCCATTATATTCCTCTGTTTCTCTCCAGTAGGAGAAGTCATTCATACCAAGGCTAATGGTTAATGCCTGCCTATCCATCCCAAAGTTGAGATGAGAACTTGTTGAACCAATAGCCTGTACCATCTCTGTTTATGCTACTGCTTTGTCCAGAGAAGAGACAGCTGGTGACACCCACCAGCACCTATACTGAGATCCTCAACTTTTTTGAGGACTCCCTGTTCTGGCACATTCTGGCTAGTGACACCATCACTGATAGCTGTACATCACAAGTTGATTTAAAAAGAACAATGGCTAGGTAACACCTTAACATGAGTGCTGTTGTTTCTCCGTGTGGATAGAAATGACTGTACACAATGCCTTTCAGGGGATAAAAAGTACCCCAATGCTCGCTTTTCCAAGACATTGAACCTATTTATAGGAAACCTGGTAGATTTGGGGTAAGAAAACCAAGACAGGACATGGTTCTTAGCCAAGTAATGATGTATAAATAACTTTTTGGGGGCTTAATGTAAGCTTTGTTACGAGACTGCACAGAAAAGCCAGTAAGTGGTAGGAACAGATGGACACTTAAGAAACAATGATCCTCCTCTCATCCTGATATCCTTAATCATGAATGCCCAAAATAAAACAAAAATACCTAAATGCTGCATGTAGAACAGTGCATTAGACTATGGGGGTTTTGGAAATTGTTTTTAAGTAGTCAGAGTGTCTTCTGTTTTTACTGTAATAAAATATGACCTTTTACTTAATACAGCAATAGTAGCTAAAACCAAATTATTCCGTTACCATAATGCTTGCAAGTCCTTATATTGATAAGTAGCTAATACATTATGTGAACCCAGTGAAAAAGTATTAAGAAGGAGCAATTCTCATGACAGAAAAACTGATCCATTCACATTATCCAGCCACAATGGTGTCATGTAATCTTTACATTTAGGTGACTTCTGTGCTTATGAACTCTAAATAAAGGACCCTCCTTTGATAGTTTTCACTTGTGAAGGACCTGCTTTTGTCCACAGTTTTCACTTCCTCATGAGTGGACTGTCATGTCTCAAGATATCTTCCCCAGTATTTCACCTGGTGTAACCTGAAGTAGGTCAGAAACAATCAGGAAAATAGCTGACCAGACCCAGCAGTCAACAGACATTAGGTACTGCATTAGAATGGGCTCCGAACAGTAAATCACCCCTAATTCATGAGGACTGTGTTAACATTCATCTGTCTGAGTCAAATCTCACAGATGGTGTTATAAGAATCTTTTGTAGTCATCTGCTGTCCTAGAGTTTCCATCCTGTGTATCCCTGTGAAAGCACTAGTTATGGTGTGTGGAGATTAGTACCAACTTGGACACTCAAATCACACTTGTGTTCTGGGCTCATAGTCCTACCCGTGTGAAGAAAGACACAGGCCCTGGAAAGCCTTCAGGAGTAAAGCCTGTTTGTGGAGTCAAACGTTTAAACACAGGTTCATCAGGTAACTAAAATACAGATGCTAATGAAGCAATAACATTTATTGTCCTAAAACACCCCCCAGGTTTCCCACTCAGTAATGTGGAAGGGTATTTGGTTTTCACACCCTCAAATTCCACGCTTTCTGTCAGAAGAACCCAACAATCAGTGTGAAGAGTGGCTTCTTCCACTCTCCTAAATGAGTTTGTGGCTTCATTAACTTTAGTAAGTTCAGCAGGATAAGATTTCCGATGCAAATAGCATTTCTTGACCCTAGCAAATCAGAATTACAACAATATGACAAGTGAAACTAACTATGTTTTGTGACAAGACAAAGATTGGCCTGTATCTTATCTATACATTAACATCTCAATGTATTATTTTCACAGATGTTTTTAAGTTTTCTTCAGGATTAAAACAGAACTTAATGTATCAGCATGGAACTAATGAAGTTTATTTTATGTTTCACACAAATTTTATATTATCTTAAAAAAGACTGAAGGATGCTACATGCAACCACTGAAATAGTTCAAGCTCAGTTCTTTGTCTGCAAAATGAACATAAGTAGATTTGCCCTTCTTGAAGGCCTGGGAGAAAAAGATGCAGAAAGTGAGATGTTATTTGCTGATAACAACGATCGGATATTATTCCTGCTGGCATATTCAGGCTTTTGTCTACAGTGGAGCAATGCTGAAATGCTGCTGACTGAAGACAAAAACACAGCCCAAGTGCCTAGTGCACTGGTTCCGTAGTTTGTTTTTTTCTGTTGCAAATCCCTTTCCATTTATAGGGCTAGCTGCAATGCAAGGATGCAGATGTCCCTGCTCCCTTCCGCGACACTCAGCGTGTAGCTCTCCGGGATATGGCTATTCATAGCTCTCCATGCTGTTCACCGCAGAGTCCTGATGGTGATGCATTGATTGCTGTGAGGAAAACCGACAATTTGAAGCAAAACCACAGACAGACACAGACACATAGACACATGTGGGTGGCAGTGACATGGACAGAAACAGACTTCTCAGGATTCAAAGCTGGTGACAGACTTCAAAGGCTCAGTCTCTCACTGAATCATCAGTAACACTGCACATAATGAAGCCTTTATTTAGCTGTTTTGGTGAAAGAATTAGCTCTTGCTTGATAACCGTCTAAGATGCTAAACCTGTCCTATGCAGTATTTTTGTATTCTAAAGAAATGTGAGTGTGTGTTTTTGATTGTGTTTCTCTCCAAAATATCTCTTTGGCTGATGAAGGCTGCCTACCAGTTAGTAACTGTAGTTTTTGAAAGTGCTGTTAGACACAGTGCTAATCTGGCAGCACTGATGAATTGGTCCCACTAAGAGACGATTCCTCGAAGGTGAATTCCCCAGGGATGTTCCCAGAGACCATATGTCCTGGGTTCGGCCAGGACAGGGTTAATTTTCACCAGAATCCAGGAAGGGGCACAGCCGGGAGACCTGACCCCACCTGGCCAAACAAAGCAGGGTATTCCATACCATGTGCCGTCATGCTGGGTTCCGGTGGGGGGGAGCGGGGTGGCAGGAACCCACTTGCGGCTCGGGAGTGCACAGCGGTGAGGCGGCTCTCGGTGTTGTGCGGTTTGTGTTGTGTATTCTCCTTATCTGTATCATTGTTGTTCCTGTTCCCTTTGTTTGCTGTTCTGTTAAACTGCCCTTATCCCCATCCACCAGTTTCTGCCTGTTTCTTTCCATTCTCCTCCGCAACCCGGCGGGAGGAGGGGCGGCCACGTGGCGCTTTTGTTGCCTCCCACAGCCAAACCAGAACACCATAGGAAGCATACATGTATTCACAGCCCCCCGGGGGACCTGTTGTAATTCCCGGTGAGCCCAGCCCTCTCTGGCAGGAGCATGCAGGGAACAGCTAGGTTCATTTCATGCCGCTTGCTGTGACTTGGAGTGCCTCAAAGAGCGCAGACATGATCTGCAGCCATGCCCTGCTGCTGTTTTCAGGGCCTGTCCCTTGGTATGCACACACATGCTGCGAACAGCAGCAGCTCTGCCGAGGTCTTGATTTCAGAATCTGGAAAGATTTCATTAGTGGCACTGCCTCGTCCCATACTAGAATCTTTTTCTATCTGTGAAGCCTTAATGATTTAGAGAAGTTTTCTGTATTCGCATGTTTCCTTTGAGAGGTTTTATATCTTTCTCTCATTGACAAATTGAGTTAAATGCCATGTTGCTATTGTGGAAACCTCTTTCTCTCTTTCTTTCCAAAAACAACATCCCAGCTTATACAATTTCCAAAAACTGCAACCTCCACCACAGCCATCGCTTGGCTCTTTCATGGTGTGGAATCAAGATGAGTTTTCTTTTGAACCTGGAATAAGAAAAGGCAAAAGATACTGTTTAGGACTTTCTCACATAAGCTTATGCTGTTCATTTCCTGGTTTATGGGCAGTGCTGGGGTGCAGGGCTAAATGACGACCTGTGACACATAGGTGCGCAGAACAGCAGGTGTCCTTTGCATCCGTGCCTGGCCTCTCTCAGCCATAGGGTCAGATAAGCAGGACCGAGATACTGGGTCCCGGTGTGTAGGATCATGGTGTGACCAGACTGCAGTGAATGGGTGCAGCATCGCTACTCCTCACTGTACTGGCCAGAAGCATATACTACTGGAGTGGGCTGAGGGCATTTTATTTCCCTCCTTGCCTCAAGAATAGATAAAAACAAGTGATGAATTTTTTCTTAGAAATATGTCACCACATGAAGAAAGAAAAAACTGCTCCACTATTCAGAAAAAGTTCAGTAAAAGTCTTTTGAACATGATTGACTCAAATCGGCATCCCCTTATACCTGGAATACTTTCTAACCATGTTTAAATTCCTCAAAAATAGTGGTATGGAAAAGAAAATGAATAAGAAGGAAGAGAAGGACGGAAGGAAGGAAGGAAGCAAGAAAGGAAGGAAGGAAGACTGACTTTTCTTGAGAGCACACATGAAGCAACTGAATCTGAAGGAATAATGCTTAGCAAATGAAAAAAAATCATAGCAATGAAATGTGTATTTCCTTGCCTAACTGTAATTATACATAAACAAGTCCTAAAGTGCTAGAGTTTACACAGACTAGGATTAAGCAGCAAAATTAGTGTGTGCTCAGTCAAGCAGACTTAAGGCAATCCTCCCTCCCTCTGGGTCACTCATGATTCCATATATACACACAAGAGGACAGGGTCATAAGCCATAGTCGTATAATGACTTAGGAAACTAAGTTTGAGAAGGTGTGAATTTCACTATAAATAGGTCTGAGGTTCCCTAAAGCAGATTTTCAGCTACAGATACGTAAAGTGTTCTGAGAGCAAAAATGTCTGCTAGCTTTTCCTAATGCTCAGAGCAATCAGTCCTGTTAACAGCTGAATTTAGAGTAGACAATCCAGAGGAAATGAGATAAATAATCTTGAGATGGAACAACTAAAAATGAATGATAGCATAATCAGGGATCTATATCCTACAGCTCTAGATGTATCATATCTTCCCTTTCATTAATTAGGAGAAGTCAGAATTACAATGCTTTCCCTTTTGCCAAGGTTTTTAACTGCCCAGGGGTCTGGAAAAAAAAAATCCTGTGAGCATGCAAAGATTCCTGTTTGGGCAATTTCATACCACACTCACACATCTTTTCCCTAATGCTGCTGCAAAGGCTGGCTACAGGGGAAGAACACAGACCCATTTTGTGTTACAGTGGTTTCCCCGTTTCTTCCTTTGCGCTTTGTACATCTCAGTGTAGACCAGCAATCCCCAGAGCGCCTGAGTAGGTTCTCTCATCTAACTCTTTCCTGACTTTTCTTCGGCTTCTTTGGTTTAGCACTCCTTTCACAGGCAAAGGTCAATTAAACGCAGTTAATGACCTCCATTTGTCATTTTTAACATTTGAGGGGTTTTTGTCCTTTATTCTTTTCAGTCTTCTTCCCTCTACTGCTCCATTTTGTTTTTATGTCTAGTCTCACCCATCATGTTAACTCTGATGACATTAACTCTCCATACAGATTCTTGCATTACCAAGGGGGTCTAAGTTATCTACCCTTACATGCCATATTTAATACTCCGTCTTCATTCACCAAGAATATCTGTTACTTCCCCTGTGCATGGCTGTTCTACTCAGCCTGGCTTCAATGCTCTTCATGCTTTGCTTCCTGGTGTCATCTTTGATAACAGTTTTCTTCACAAACGCATATTACTAGCTACATATTTTCTCCAGCTCGGATACAATCCTCACCCATGACTATGCTCTAGCCTGTTCTCTGTGTCTTCCAGAAACACTCTGTATCTTCTGGATCACTGCCTTCCCTCTTGCTATTCCTGTCAGGGCTTCCTTCACTGGCTACCCAGCCCTCAGGAATGCCTACTCTACCTCGGTAATGCTGTATTTCGAGCTATCTCTCACTTTAAGATTTATTTATCCCAGATGGATTCTCCCACCCCCAGTAAATATAGAGAAATAAATGGCCAGATATTCATGTTATTTTGGTCAAAGCAGCAAATATTTCCTACATCTTGACGCAAAAGCAGTCCAAGGCTCTAACGCAAGTTTATACCATTTCTTCCTTCTCTCAACTGTTCTTCAGGAGCATTTTTCCAGTTCCAAGCAGAAAATGTGCGAAGTATGGCCTAAATGTACACCTAAGTGTAACTAATGCACAAATATCTGGGAAAGGTAGTTCAAAACTAGCTCAGACAAATTCCACAGTCTTCTCCTAGAACTATCATATAATGAAATGTTTAGGGCTATGAGAGATTTTTATTAAGTAAAATATCAAAGACTATAAACAAGAGATGGAAACTGGAGATAAAAAACTCATCTCAGAGAACTTGTGCAATCAACTTGATGATAGAAAAAAATTAAAATGGAGATATTATTCACTTCAGTGCACAAAGTATGAGGAAGAACAAGATAGGCATTTCCTTAAATTATCAGAAATGTACAAAGACTTTTCATCAGCTAAGGATGAGGAAAAATAGAGCTTGGCACTTTGAGAGACCACACAGGTAGCTCTGTATAGTAACCTACCTCTTGTTCAGAAAGAGCCAGCAATTACAAAGGAACACAAAGTCTGTATGCTGAAAATGTTGACTAAAACCCCGATCTCATTGAAAGAAAATGAGAATTTTGTCTGTGGAGTTACTGACAAAATATGTAGTCTCATGTAGTCACATACTCAGGAAATTCTAACTTTTTCCGGCTATGTTACTGTTCTAGCTCTTTTTTGCTCTCAGGTCAGAATGTATTATGCTAATAAAATGTGATGGAAGTTCACGTTTCATGTAGGGAATGGAAGGAAGGCTTGGTCATATATAGGACCAGCACCTGAAGAAGTTTTACAAAATTTTCCTGCTACTGCAAGAAGCACCTGAAGCTGCTAAGTCTCCATGTTTTTTATCCTCATCTCCATGTTCCCATCTACCTTTGATGCCACCAGTGTGACCACAGCCTTCCACCTGCCTGTGAGAAAAGTATACAAGATCAGATGTGTGATGGAGTTCAGTCCAAAGAAGATCTAACAATTAGTATATGTAAGGCACTTTTAAATGCATTCATATCATACATTTTAAGTTTATGTCCCATGAGGGTTATGTAATGTAGACGTGATAGGTGCCCACAATTGGTATATCTGGACCCATACTACTCCAAATGAGGATACGATCCAATTAAAGAGCCTTGATTTCAGGCGTTATTAAAAACAGGTGATTATTTGGACAATATCCATACAACTTAGGAATTCTGATTGCTGTTATGTCTTTTAACAGTGCTAGGTGAGTTCCACTATTTGCTGAACGTGCTTGTTATATGGGTCCAACAGGTCAGGTAAAAAGAAATTATTACTTTGACAGCTTTACTGTTGGTCAGAAAGACAATGCTGGTGAAGCAATACTTTCAAGACATTTGCAGGAGGGAGGGGAAAAAAACAAAAGAAAAAAATGAGTCTTAGATTACCACAAACAGTACTTTGGGTAGAAGACAGAGACACATGAATATTTCAACAGTAAAGTAGGACTACTTCAGCCCACATGAATAAATCTTGGAAGGATTCGTGCTTAAGTTGCTGACAGCTGAGGAGATGAAAGGAAAGGTCAGATATCACTCTTCCTATTGACCTGGGATACCTGATTCGTATGTCCCAGTAGCTGGGAAGGAGGAGCAGACAGGGAGCTAGAGTTCAAGAGGAGTAACAAGAAGTCAAGCGAGTAAACAACACAGCCATGCCCTTAGCCAAAGATATTAGAGACCACAGACACTCAATGTATTGGGATTGACTGTCTCAGGTTGTGGGTATTTAGCAAGAAAGAGCTCCACAAGGCATGTGATGGCATGCCTTTACATTTTCATCAACATATTCAAGCACGTGCTTAACTACTTTCCCAGACAGGGTTTAAAAAATTATTTTTAAAATAAGCAGTGAATTTACTAAATGCACCCACTCTTCTGAAAAATGCATTCTACATTTCAATATTTTATCTTGACAAGGAAAATATCTGAGGGGTTTAAAGAAAAGATTGGTCAACATCTGTGTACATTCACTTTGTGTATTACTAAGCATCAGTCAGATCAATGTTGCGGTGCTGTGCTAATGTCTGGAATTCGCATTAAAGCAGTGTCAGGAAGCCTGGAGTTGGAACAGTATTGATGGCAAATGGATATAGGTCATTTGGACCATAAGACTCAGATTTGCCACGCTACTAGAGCTAATGGAAATCAATAAGGGAGCAATTATAAAAAAACTTTTTAAAACAGTAGAAAAAGAAAGAAAAGGGGGGTGTAAACTGAAGTATAGATACTAAAAGTAAGCTTCCTTTTCCTACCACTGCTTATAATAACTTGCATTTTTTTCAAGGCTTCACAAAAAGGAAAGTATTTACAAATATCTGGTTTGATCTCAGACTATCATGGACTACAGTGGATTTCAGCCTTGTTTGAAAATAATCCTCAGAAAAAGATTCCCATTCTGTCTCAGAACTCATCCCCTTCATACTCCTGGTCATTTCACTCCTTTAGAAATACCTTCTAATGTGTACATTGCTTTTTTGGTAAAATCTGCTCATACAGGACACAGTGGAACGGGAGGCCTGGGAGAGGGACAAAATGCCTACCTAGGTGGTATAATAGCTCTGTACTGATTAAGAAAAGCAGGTTCTGGTTGGTGGAGGGTGGGAAAAAACCCAGGAAATAAAGAAATATAACTGTCAAAATACAGCTGGATGTGTGAAGTGAGAGATACTCAGAGCCTGACTTAAAATGAGTTTATTGTTCCATATTCTTAATGTGTTCTTCAATCCTCTTCCAGATTCCACAGACTCCTTTCCAATACCAAACATCACTGCTTATCATTAGCTTTAGCGAAGACCTTTTCATAGAGTTTTCAATGTTGCACACTTTTTCTTTCTGTGAGAAAGTCTGACAGATGCTTTACTAAAGCCACCATCAAATATAGCTTCACCACTTCACAATTTTGTTTTTATTGGGAAAGGAAAGTGTTTGGCTTGACTCATAAGGTGTATTTGTTTTGAATCTATTTTGCTCACTGTCTTTATTGTTGATGTCCTCAAGAAACTGAGTTGAGAGCTTTCTGTTCTTCTTCAGTTCACTGAAGATTTGCCTCATTAGAAGCTATGTATGGAGTAGTCTAAACTACATTACCCATCTGAAAGATCTTTTGCCTAGATCGATATCCAACTCACCCCATAGCCAAAAGATGACTGATTCCATGTACCTTAAACAGTGTCCTCAGATGAGTATCCTGGAACAGGCATCCTAAGATGTCCTTAGTGTCTCTACAGAGCACCTGTAGCAGTTTATGTTTGAGATGGCATTTTTACATACCTAAACTTAAGTGAAATGTATCCCATTGTGAAAAGCCTAAGCAAAGGCAACATAGCATTACTTAATTTAAAAAATGATGTAGTAGATATATTGCAGTATAAGAACAATAGAGGGACATACTACTACAGTATTGCCATAGAGTAGTTTTAAGACTGAACTGAACATGGCATGGACTTTGCTTATTTAGCTCAAAGCAAAATCTACTACTGTAGCAGCACATGAAGAGCACTAGCATTATCTACAGCAAACTGGAATCCAGGTAACACAGAAACAGTGATTGAAATTGCTCCAAATTTGGACCATGTCCTCAACTGCAGTGCCATGATAGCCTGAGTGCAGTCATGCAGTACTAGATGCACTGAGGCCACTCTTAGAGCACACTAGTTGCACAGTCACCTTCCTCACTGTCGAAAGCACAGAAGGACATATAGGAGATGTCTACATTAGCAAGTCATGAGGACCAGAGAGGATCTGCAGAGCAGAACTGTTGTTGAGGACATAGCAGCCACATCATAGCGCCCTTACTTAGATCAATTCTGGTCTGATTCCATGAAGTAAACATCTATCTGCAGCTGAAGGACATTTGGAGCACAAGTTCTGGTTTAGTTTCACCCAAAACAAGTCAGGACTGTTCAGCAAAGTGAAGCAAATCATGATCAATGGGAACAAACAGAACAGTAAATGGGGACAGTCAGAAATGTGAATTCAACAACTCACTTCTGCTCTGAACTGAAATACTAATGCAGATGCAGCATTGTGCACAGTAAAATGTTAATACAAAACAACTAGTGCAATGTGAGACCTCTCCATTTTGCTGGGCAGCTCCTCCTGCAGCTGCAAGACATGAGGCTGTGGGTGAAGGACAGAGCCAGGGGCTGCTCAAGCAAAGCAGCCAAGAGAGCAGAAGTTGTACCTGTGGCTAATGCCAGATTCATTGCTTTCATATGTGTCTTCCTCTGACTTACGTTCTCTGGCTTTTTTGTATGACTTACATTAACTTTTTGTAAGTACAATACAACCAGAATGCCCAAAGATTTTGGTCAGAACAAAGACAGCTATGTATTGTCTCTACAGCTGTAACTGTGTTGTCCTTGCTGAGTGTAAGAATAAAAGCACTATCTGATTGTCCTGGGACAGGGGGAGAGATAGGCATCTGTAAACTAGTAAGTAATATTAATTTCACTGGGTGAAGGTGTGCTTGCTTCCATTTCAACTCATTCTCATAGGCTTTATGGCAGACATGAAAGATGGACTTGATAGAATAGAAAGATCTTATAGCAAGCAAGCAATGCTGTTAGCATAAAAGTGAGTTCTATTTTGGAATACAAAGATCTACCATAATTGTCAAGGTTACTGGAGAAGCTGCATATGCTCCAACACACAACAAAGGGCTTAAATGCTTCATGGGAGGGCCAAAATAGTTGGAGACTGGAGGAGTGCCTTATTTTACACCTAGAAGTTATTTTCCATCCAGCACACAGAAACATCTGGGCAGCCTTTTGTAGCTATCTTAATAAAAGTTGCTTTATGACAGAGCACATGCCAAAAGCAGAGTTTTGTCCAGTCATCTGCACATACCAGCTGATGCAAAGAGAGGCAGACAAACACTTTGCTGTGTAACAGGAAAGACATCACTGATATTACTGAAGAAAGCATCTGCCACACATTAACCAGGACTTTCAGAAACAGGCTGTATTTAACATCTAGTATGGATCATATAGCAGCCAATATACCATCAAATGTTCTAAAACAAATAGATGTACAGCTTATCTGCAGAAGAATTTCCTCTGGTTTTATTATCACTTGCAACAGAACTAACGTTTCAGGAGCAGAGAAAGCTGGCTAATTCACACATGCCATGTTCTGCCTACTGTCTTAACCTGCCACTGCATGCACTTCCTTGAGAATGATGCCGTTGTTATTATTTAGTACTAATATTATTAAATGTCTTGGCAGAGGCTTACACAATCTGCTCTTATTTCAGTCACTCAACAAAGGCTTGTAAAAAAGCTGCAAGAGGAAGTAATTTACTCATTCACAGATTAAAACTGGAAGTGTCAACTTAATGTATTTTGACATATTCCAGGCAGAAAAGTCTGGTAGAGCAGCAGAGAGCCCCTGACTGCACACAGGTTCATAAGCAAAGGAAAAGACAAAATGGAATTTCAGGGACACATGTCTCATCCCACAGCCTTTCTGGAGACCACACACACTATCACTCACAAATTTTGCTGACAGGTATTAAGAAAAAGGGCATTGTTAGTAGCAAGGTGTGCCTCACTCTAAATTGGTTCCTCTTTCCCACAAGGAGTAAGCAAGGTTGCTGGTTATTTCCCACAGGACACTGAGACACAGTAAGAGCAAGATTCAGGTGACCAAAGGCAGATACGAGCTAGTGTTTCTCTACGGGTGAATCCAGATACCCATGCTCCGTTGCTGACCTACCGCAGCCCTCTGGGTGACTATAGAGAAATCACTCAGTATGGTATTCATCTTATCCAAATTTAGACTCCTGCACTATAAACATCTACATAGGAGCAAGTCACCCTGTGCTCCCTTTATAGTCAACAGAAAGAGATAGATACTTCTAGGGTGCAATTAATCTCATCCTAAAGAAGACATCTTCCAGGTGATTTATGCCTTAAAAGTACCTGGTTTTCCCTGACTATAGAGGGAGTTTGAGGTGATTTTTGCCATATGGACACCTCAGACATGGACAAATAATATATATAGCAGAGCCGTAAAGCCATTGATATTCCACACAGCCTGCAGTTAGTATAAATGTTTGGTCAGTAATAACTCGAGCTGAACTCAGACGGTTGACCTAGAGGTGAATGGCTCTGTATTCCATTACTAAACCTCTGAATCATCCAGCGTCTCTTTTCAAGTAAAGTCCTTCCCTGGGTTTTAGATGTCACTTAATGGAATGTGGATATTAAATGTATGTAAATCCATAGCATTTTTGGATAGAGCTGCATTCCACTATGTCCCATTATAAACACTATCCCATCCTCCTCTTTGGAGCTGTCAATCTGTCAGACAGAGGAGCCTGTGGACTCCCAAGGCAGATCCTTGTACTTTCAAGGCCACTGTTGTTGCCAGAAAGAAAGTTCCCAATTAAAATAGTTCTTGTGCAGAGACTATAAGAGAGACTCTTTTAAGCCATGTTTTTTATATCCTGGGATGATAGGAATTCCTTCACCAAAAGTAGTGCAGCATGTTTTTTTCCCAAGATGCGTATTTCCATTTTATTCCTATTCCTATCTTCTGTGGTCTAATTCTGTTTCAAGTATCTTCTATCTTCTTGCCTTTTGCTTCCCATTATTTTGCTGCAAATTTTTTGTACAGTTGTTATTGGAATTTCCACTTCAGTTATAAAATATGAACAGTTTTTTGCAAAACAATTCTTGTTGCACTTTTACCTTCAATCTAGCACTAAACTGTCAAGACAGAATATCATTATTATTAATTTCTTTTTAAAGAGGCTAATGCAGCTGTGTGTTCACTCAAACTCCAAACGCCAGGCACTATGTTACTTCACAGATGTCATTTAATGGAATATGGATAATAAACTCTAGTAAATCCACAGCACCTGGGAGTTCAGCTGCTTTGCACTTCAGACATCATCCCTCTGTAATACACAACCCTTGTTCATGTGACATGAGCTAGATAACCATCTCCACCAGTACCTGACCAAGAGATTCAGAATTACATCTTGTTATATGACTGATTCAGTGGTCCCCTTCAGATGAAGTAGTTTGCCACACTCAAGACACTTCTTCTCAAGCACAATTTTTTTCAAAGGAGGTGCATGATACACTGCCTTTTCTGAGGCCGTCTCTGCACTTCTGCAGAGAAGGTTGTGTAACCTAGACTATGCCTAGAACATGATGTTCCTCTGCTTCTGAGGACCAGGTGTCATCTGAAAGATTACCCAAAGAAATACGCATGTATTTAACCTCCTGTTCATATTGTAAATTCCTGTAGACATCTTTAGCAGACTAAATGTGGTCAGTGACAGCCGTTCTTCGAATGCACCTAAACCCCCACCTGCAAGATTTTCAACAATTACTTGAATTACACAGAAACCAGCATCTCAGGCAGGCAATTCCTGCAAACCTGAAGTAAGAGCACAACAGAGACAGGAAAAACAGTGCTTTGAAGGTGCCCATCTCTGGGCACCTCTCTGAAATGCAGAGTTTGCCTAGTCAATTGCTTAAGATTAGACAATTAACTTCTACCTACTTGAAGTTATGTGAGAAGAACTGTCACTTCATGGCTAAATTGCACCATCTTAACAAATACATACTAATTCTTGGTTTCTCCCTACTTGCTTCCACGGGAGACGCAGACACATTCAGGACTATAGCAAGTCTGAAATTCATTTTCCATCTTTCCAACGCAGTACTGACATTCATGTAATGCAAAGCTTGGAGACTGGAACAGGGAGTTTTTTCCTTGCATTTGTATTTTAAATGTATTAACTTTGCTGAGTGGATCAGCTACGTATTCAGTTCAGTGAAGTTTAAGATCTTGGCTTTGACCAGAAGCCTCCAAATGCAGGCCCCATATGGCAAACGTTTTTTTCTATCCCTCTGACATAGATACCTAAAGCAATTTTACACAGGTGTCCAATTTCCATCAAATTTGAGAGATAATTCGTAACTATTGAATCCCTACACACTCCAAAAAAATAGAGGTTCCAGGTAGAGGAGGGAGACCTTCTTCTTGCCTTTACAAGAGGAAAGGCAGTAGTAAAAACATAAACCTTATTAAACATCAAGGTCTTTAGATAAGTAACTACATACACCCAGATTCTCTTGCTGGAACACGCTGGTGTAAAGTTGGGTCCTGCTGCTTGCCCATCCAGTTGTGGGACCTACTGGAGTGAACCCCTCACCCAACCCTCACATTCTGGCTCCCTTTCTAGGGAAAGATGTGGAGCACCTGACCTGGTCCATGCTGCACATCACCAGGACGTGGGAGTCAAGAGTGCCACTATGCTTTGCAGCTCAGCCCAGAAACACAGCAGCCTTTGCACATCCAGTAGGATTGCTGCTGTCTCTCTCACAAACAACCACAGGAAAGCAGGTTTTCTTGGTTCTCTGCTCACAGAACTACTTGTTTTCTTCATATTATGGGCATATAGAGTTTCTGTAGTTAAATCCAAATACCTAAATAAAGGCAAATTATTCAGATGATTATATTTGTCATATTAGCCAAAAAAATGAAGTAAAAAGGATATCTAGATCTTTATGAGACATAAAATCACAGTCACAAGTGGTGTTCCCCAGGGCTCAGTTTTGGGTCCAGTCTTGTTTAATATCTTTATCAATGATCTGGATGAGGGGATCGAGTGCACCCTCAGTAAGCTTGCAGATGACACCAGGTTGTGTGGGAGTGTCGTTCTGCTTGAGGGTAGGAAAGCTCTGCAGAGGGATCTGGACAGATTGGATTGATGGGCCGACGCCAACTGTATGAGGTTCAACAAGGCCAAGTTCCAGGTCCTGCACTTGGGTCACAACAACCCCATGCAACACTACAGGCTTTGGGAGGAGTGGCTGGAAAACTGCCCAGCAGAAAAAGACCTTGGGATGTTGGTCGACAGTTGGCTGAACATGAGCCAGCAGTGTGCCCAGGTGGCCAAGAAGGCCAACGGCCTCCTGGGTTGTGTCAGGAATAGTGTGGCCAGCAGCAGTGGGGAGGTGATCGTGCCCCTGTACTTGGCACTGGTGAGGCCGCACCTGGAGTACTGTGTTCAGTTTTGGGCCCCTCACTACAAGAAAGACATTGATGTGCTGGAGCTTGTCCAGAGAAGGGCAATGATGCTGGTGAAGGGTCTAGAGAACAAGTCTTATGAGGAGCGGCTGAGGGAACAGGGGCTGTTTAGTCTGGAGAAGATGAGGCTGAGGAGGGACCTTATTGCTGTCTATGACTACCTGAAAGGAGGTTGTAGTGAGGCAGGTGTTGGTCTCTTCTCCCAGGTAACTAGCGATAGGAGGAGAGGCAATGGCCTCAGGTTGTGTCAGGAGAGGTTTAGATTGGATATTAGGAAAAATTTCTTTACTGCATGAGTGGTCAGGCATTGGAACAGGCTGCCCAGGGAGGTGGTTGAGTCCCCATCCCTGGAGGTGTTTAAAAAACATGTAGATGTGGCACTTCAGATTACGGTTTAGTAGGAGTGGTGATGTTGGGTGGATCGTTGGACCTAATGATCTTAGAGGTCTTTTCTAACCTATGATTCTATGATAAATGACATTTTTGGGAATGGGTAGTTGTTCAACATTGATCTCAGATACAAATGTAAGAATGAACCAGCTTCTTTTTTCTGTCACACACACCCAATGAATGACATGCCTATGTATGTGCTACATCAGATTATTTATTTTATTAACGTGTGTTATAAATTATAAAAAATAATAGGGGATTTGGGCCAGATCCTCACCAACTTCATCTGAGCTATGCTAGTGTACCTCAGTGCAGGAGGTTCAAAAATACTTCACGTCCATTAGCCTCTCAAGATAGTGTTTCTTTCTGGAAACATTCCCTACCTCATGCATTTTTATTTGGTCTGGGTGTAACCTATTTATAGAATCATAGAATCATAGAAAGTTTTGGGTCAGAAGGGACCCCTAGAGGTCATCTAGTCCAAGCCCCCTGCAGCGAGCAGGGACACCGCTAACTAGATCTGGTTGCTCAGAGCCCTGTCCAACCTGGTCTTGAATGTTTCCAGGGATGGGGCCTCCACTACCTCTCTGGGCAACCCGTTCCAGTGTTTCACAACCCTCATTGTAAAGAATTTCTTCCTTATATCCAGCCT
>Ga0065711_1000873_pt1 | contig 53253 bp, 20 predicted proteins | sample Hoacrofraction12_FD_59098 | JGI IMG/M metagenome (GOLD analysis project Ga0065711, IMG submission 59098) | Hoatzin crop microbial communities from Cojedes, Venezuela - Epithelial fraction 12 v2 (version 2) | ecosystem: Host-associated > Birds > Digestive system > Esophagus > Crop | place... | reverse complement strand
TTTTTTTTTTTTTTTTTTTTTTTTAATTTCAGCAGGGCAATTTATTTACTTATTTTAAAATATTCCCTTCATGAAGCCCTTATACAGGGACCATCATTAAAGTTCCTGCTAGCCTTGGCAGGAGGTGGGTTTTACAAGTATGAAGAACCCCATGAAAAGACAGTCTCTTTTCCAAAAATTGCATCTAACTGAGGATTCCAAGTTTTCTGAAAGCCTTGCTGTTCCCTCACACTCTGAGAGCCTTTTCTTCATTGCCAGTATCATTCATAGACTTATAAGGGAATGATAAGGGTGACTATGTTAGTCAAGGTATCTGGGTCCTGGGGGCACCAGCAGCCCTCCCTGGCGCTGTCCAGGCTCCCCTGGGGTCTTCCCACCCCTGACCCTGGCCCAGGACCCCATTTCAGCTCAGCCCAGGGCTGCCAGCCCCTGCCCTGTGCCATGTTGTAGCTGTGCCCTGGCCAACCCTGCCTCTTGCTCTTTTTGCCTTACAGCTGATTTTTTGTAAGATAACCCGTGGAAACCAATTCAGTTTTAACCTTGCTGATACAATGATGAATGTAATAATTATTCAGAAATATTTCCAGTTCTCTTCTAGAAAGAAAAAAAACATGCTACTATACTCTTGGTTTTGCACTACTTTTGGTTACAAGATTTGTAGGCTAACTGTACTTTGTGATAGGTAAAATCAGGTAAAACACAACGAAGACTTCAATTTCATGGGCAGTCGTTAGGATGTTCGAAACAGGATGAAGAATTATGCGGATAATATACTGCAGTACAAATCAGTGTTTCCTTCAGGATGCTTCTTCCCTTTATGAGCTTTCTCTTCTCATATGGGGTACAACAGGCCTAGCATGGGTAAGGAAAACACTGACAACACAGATATCACAGCTAGCTCAGTCTCCAGTGCTAACACCTTTAGTGTTGTCCTGTTACACTGTACTTCTGAAACAACACAAGATCTCAGGCATTGGTTTTAAGTCAGTCTCTCATTTTAGAGTGTTGGATAAGAGTTCCACAGAACAGACTTTTGCATTCACCTTTTGCAGTGGTTGTTTCACTTTTACCTTCATTGCCATACATGCGATCCTGAAAAGCGCAGTGATACACTTGATTGTGTGTTCCTTGGCACTCACTGAAATCTTATTGCCATAAATACAGGTGTACTGATTTTTTCTGGTCTTTGTTAACAGCAGTACATGGCTTTTCAGGACAGGAGAAATAAGCAGCAAGCATACCAAGTGATCACAAGGAATACTACCTTAATCTTTGATTTGCAAGTCTTTACTTTTCCACTGAACTACTATCCAGCTCTGGTTTTAATTTAAGAATGTTCAGATTATTTACTTCAAATAATCTATCATTTAAACCTGACAGAAACTTTTTGTTTCTATTATGTCATATGTCTTTGTCATCTTCCTTGGCATGATTCAGGTTCAATTATAAAACAGCCATTGGTAGCAGAAAAATTAGAACATTGAATCATGCATGCAGTAAATAAATAATAGCTGATAACAACTAATAAAAATAACAGTATAATAGATGATTAGCCCAGAGTTTATGGGAGCAAACTCACATTTCGGGTCAAAAAGCTTTGAAGTTCTCTTTGATACTTCAGCAATTTTATTTGCCAGTGACCATAAATTAAAAATCAGGAATTGTACTGGGCTGCAATTCGCTTCTGCCCATGCTATGAACTGCAGATAGTGTTGTGTGGTATTAAACTGTTCATCACTTTCCAGGACAAAGTAGTGGAGCGATGTAACAAGAAACCTCATCGACAGGGGAATGCTGTGGAATTAAATGCTACCAAACAGTTTCACACTCCCACCTGTCACCAATTCCATCTGAAAATACAGAACATACAATACTTTCCTCTCTGCACAGTCTCTCAGAAGACTGATAATTGTATTTGGTAAAGTTTGAAACACAGGTTAAGTGAGAATGGATGCCTTTCTGTGCCCTTCAGGTGTAAGTGCCTGGGACCCAGATTGGTTGCTAACATTACCAATACGCATGACTGAGAGACACACAGGTTATTTATAGATGCAGGAAAGCAGAATTTTCAGCTTGGAGGTAATTCACACACTTCAAAGTATGCTTCAGAACTAAATATTTAAGCTCTCTTTTCCCTAGAGAAAAAGAAAAGAAACTTGATAAATTTTCCCTGTGGAAATTTTGATTTTGCAGAAACTGCTTTTCTGCCACAGAACATTTTATTGGAAAAACTCTTGAACTGCTCCGGGTGCTCACATGAATGTAAGGGAGAGAATATGCATCTGCGTAAGTATTTCTTATGAATGGACATAAGGCTTTTGATTCTTTTTCAAGAACAGAAAAATTCACTCTCAAGGGCATTTATTTCTTTGCATACAAAGTTTGAAAACTACCTAATCCTCTATACTTTCTTCACAGAATATTATTTTTTTTCAACTTTAAGTATGACAGTCGCTTTTAAAAAGCAAACAGTCTGTGAGATCACTCATTATAAAAAAATGTTCAGCATTATTCAGTGTAGTAATAGTGGAAAATAAGGTATTACCAGCGCACAGATGACAAATTCTGTTGTTGAGTATTTTGCAATAGGGAGAACATATCAGGTTTCCCTTCACATACGGATAACACTGTATGAATGAATCCCTAGGATAAAGTGTAGCTGATTTCACTTTATTGCAACATGTTTTAACTTTTGTCATCTGTTGATTTTTCCATTGGCCATGTGCAGTAAGTTTTTTCAGCTGTTCCACCTCCTTCACCAGAACGCAAGTTTTTTAAAGGACTGAAAATAGTGGTTTTTCCCTGTGACAGTAAAAACCACATCTATTAACCTACAGCAACTAAATCACTCTTTCAAAGAATGTGGCCAGAATTTAGTAACATGAACAACCCTTGCCAAGAAAAATTAAATGGAAATATAATGAAAATAACTGATGTTAATAAACATGGTCACTCTCACAGTACTACTTTACCTGTTTGGAGAGACTATGTAAGGCAACTGTCTGCTCTGACTTTACCATTCACCTGATGAGCAACCTTGAACCAGATGCCTTGACCTCTCTCCACCTTTGTTTCTTGTGCCAATCTTTGCCTGTTTGACTTGTTAAAATTATGCACATTCTGTCATACGCATTTGCACAGCATGTCGTACACAGTCAAGTTCTGCTCATGCTTAGAGCTACCTAGCATATGCAGAGGGTATGAACTGCTCCTGCTGTGGCCATAGACTTTCACAGCATGGCTTAAGTTTTGCCAACCTCATGCTCACAAACTCAAATTAAAGATTGACTCCTTATGCCTTCTGTCAATCCTGCTTCCTGACACAGCACATAGAATAAACTACCTCCGTGCTCTCTGGCTTGTCCATGATCTCAGCCTTTCTCCCATTTGAGGTGGGATTCCTGAATCCCTTTCAACAGCACATCACATTATAATGGAATGGATTTTTTTTGTCTAAAGTTTTTTTTAATTGGACATACTGTGAAGTAGATTTGTATTTGCTTTTGAATTATGGCTTTCTCAAGCCTAAATATATGAAAATTAAAACATTGCTTATCTAAAAAGGAGTCATTTCAATGCAATGTAAATTGCCTGAGTTCATCTGCAACAGAATTGTGCAGCTAGAAAACTTGGGTATCATTCTTTCAGGCCTGTAACTCAGGCCACAGGCACAAGGTGACAGAAAAATTACAAATCAGCTGCACAGTGAGCCAAGCACTCTGCAATGTTTCCATGTCCCTGCTAGCACATATAAAAATTAGCTGGGCCGAATGAGACGGGCTAGAGCAAGACTTACTGGGTGTTTAGTGAGTCAGTGTACCTCTTGGAAATGCTGTCCATGAGATACCCTGGGCTGAAAAGCCATTTGCACTTGTGCAGTTGCCCTGCAGTAATAGCAGTATATACATGACAATTCAGTTTGCCAACTTGTTACTGGGCAAAGCTTCAAGCTGCTCTTGATTCTTCAGTTTTGGTTACTCTGATGTCTATGGGAAGTGTCACAGCTGACGTTTGGAAGTGCTAAGCAAACAAACTAGTCAGAAACAGCAGCAAAATGGGAGCAATGGGAGAACTCTCTGTCCTGAACAAGACTTCTAAGAGGTTCCTTGGAGCTCATCAGGTGTACAGCCTGAAGGGGCATTAGTTTATCTCACTGGATCTCCCATATAACATGGTCTATTAACCGTTACCCTTATATTAAGGGTTGACTAACATTTATGAAAGGATGACTAATCAGGCACCTTCCAGGTGTCCAGTGTTGACTAAGCTTCCAAGAGACAAAGGCTCTACCCTGGTAGTTTGATCATTCACAGTGTTAAATGTTAGTTAATTTATATTATCATTACGTGTGACCGCAGTCATTATTTTCTGTTAGATTAAATTGTGACTTTAAGGTTCTTTGGGTCTCACCATACAATCATCTCTCCACTCTCCATGCCATCTCTCAGTCTATGCCTTATTACAGAATCTGGATGAGTCACGTTTCTTTGTAACATATCTTCTCTAGCCTTCACATAAAGTTTAAGAGTTTTTTCAAAATCTGCATTTCCAATTTAAAACTGTGTGCACCTGAACACACTGTCCCATCATTAATCTTTTTAATGTGAGGAGAGATATCACCTCTTTGGCCTATCTAGTTACAAAGCTGAAGCTAGCTTCCTCATGGTGTTGCGTTGGAAGCTTTTGTTGAATTTCTTGTCCTTTCCTACTCTTGAATCCTCTTCTGAGTCCCTAATTTCCAAGGTGTCATCTCTGATCCTGCAGATGTATCCTTCCTGCTTCTTGAATGTAAAGAGGCTGTAAAACAGTGGATCCAAATAAGTAAGCAGTCCAGATCAATTTGAGTGATTAATCCTCCCCATCAAATGCAGAACTATGAATGAAATGCCTACTTTGGAGCATAAGAGAAGAGTAAAATCTTTATTGCATAAGTCCACATAGGATCAAAATACTGAAACACAAATATTTGTCGATACTTACGCAGGGACCACATCCCCAGTCAGCATCTTATCTCTGGATTTCCATGGAGGTGTGGAAGTGGTCCATAAGTATGTGGAACATTGCAAAGCCTGAATAGACAGAAATTTAAAGGACCCTGCCTAAAACCATAACCTCTTTGGTATTTATTGCATAGTTTATGGATGAAAAATAGATAAGATTTTGCTGATTTTCAAGCTATAAATTTTCTTCCCACTTCTCCCCCTCCCCAATTTGATCAAATTTACTGACGTGACACATGAACATTTCCCCTTTGTGACAGCCATGGTTGAAACATGAAAATCTAAGGAGTTGTTGCAGAGAATGAGAAATGGAACATTACTTAAAAAAAAAATCTCAGACATCCCAGAAAGCAGTCAAATATTTATGCAAAATGAGTGTAGCATTATACACTGGCACTGAACAACACAATGCTCTGTCTCACACAATGCTGTCATTCATGTGCGTACATACTGCCACAGGCAAAAGTCCCACACAATGTATTTTTATGCAATTGCTAGCATATTTCATTACAAGTTGTTTTTTTAATTCCCTTATGCAGAGGATTCTCTTGATAGAGACATTCTGTCTCCCCAGAGTTTCCTAAGACGAAGAAGAGTTGCAATATAGAATCTAGAGAAAATTATGGAATAAAACATTAAAATACAGTTGTAAATAGCATTAGCAAAGAATATTATTATAGCAATAACAAAGGAGATGGAAAGAAAGTTTGTCTTCCCTTAAGAGAATTTAGAACACACTGAGTTATATTTTGTGTTCTCACAGCTATCATGTAAGCAATTAGAAATACAATGCAAAGTAGATAGAATTGCTAGCATTAAATTTATGATATACAGCACATTAGGGCCTTGAAATCTGTTAGTGTAAATAAGAACTGGAACAAATCTATGCAACCGAAGCACAGAGCAGAATGACCACCAACCTCTCTACCCCAAGAAGCAAATACCTGATTATCATCCTACCTACCCAAGGAACAAGTGATAGGCCTCAAGTTACATGAGGGGAGGTTTAGATTGGATATCAGGAAAAATGTCTTCACCACAATGTCAAGCGTTGGAACAGACTGCCCAGGGAAGTGGTTGAGTCACCATCCTTGGAGGTACTTAAAAGATGAGTAGACGTGGTGCTTAGGGACATGGTTTAGCAGTGCACTTGACAGTGTTAGGTTAACAGTTGGGTCTTTTCCAACCTAAATAATTCTATGATTCTACCTCAAAAGAATATCAAAAGACAAAATTCTGAAGACTGAAAATTTGGGGAAGTCTAAAGACAAGCATATGAGATGCTTCACTTTAGTTATCTTGCGTGCAGCTGTGATGCAGAAGCCAAGGCTGAACACATAATAGTAATACACACAGGCTGAATCCTGGACTGTGGACTTTCTACTGTACTGAAGCCCTATGCACACCATGGACAGTCTTTCGAGGGCAGTGGTAGTGCCTGGCCTCACTGATCCTCACTCCAGCACTTGGAAGGCCTGTGAGTGAAGTAGGACTCAGATACACCAGAAAATGATATGGAACTTCCCGTTCTAGTCTCCCAAACTTGACTGACCCTTTTCATTCAGCATGTGTAAGAAATAGGAAGTATGGAAGCATTGCCTGGTGCTTTCGAATACAAAGAGACTGGTATTTTCCTGTGCAAAAAAAAAAATGAAATAAAATAAAATAAATCCTCTATGGAAACCTCTAGTGAGGACCCAGCTGTTTGTTCTTCTTTGAGATACTGGAGACAATGAAATGAAGAAATCTGCACACAAGACAGAGTCTGTGTCATAAATGAATAAAACATTTTTCTAATTCCTCTGTGGGGCTCTTCTGTGAAATCCAGGTGTCCTTTCCATTGAAACTCTCAGAAGAGGAAAAAAATTATACTATTCATTATCGCAGGAACAGCATTTGCATAGAACGCTCTTCACACAGTGGCTCCTGTCAAAATATCCGTCACTCTGCAACGTTGGCTCTCTGGCCACCATGCACTACTTGTGACACCTCGACACACGTTTCCTACATCCACTCCAGCATGCTAAACATCCTACACCATGCGTCCACTTCCCTTTTGCAGGACAGTTAAGATGTTTCTTCCTTCCTTCCTCTCCTTGGCCTTCTCATCCTGCTTAAAAGCCATAAATCTGTATGAAAACTTCAGGCCTTTATTAGAAGGGACGCTCCAAATGATTTGAAAGTGGGCTCACTTTATGGGTCTTTTTTGTCAGATCATTCTTCTGTGACTTTTTTCCCAGTGGTTCACAGATACACTTTTTTGGGGGAGCCAGTTTGTTTTGTTAAATTGCAGCAGCCTCACACAGATTTCAGTTGCATTATGAAGTACAGAGTAGGTAGTGTTTAAACAAGCCTGCTCCTGTAACTTCATGCCATTTGAGTGCACTCCTCCACTTTAATATCCTTTTAAACCATTTATGTATTCATCTCTATTGAACCTACCAGACTTTACATTCCACACGTATCAACACAGGACAATTACAACAATGCAAGCTAATTAAAGCTACAGGGTAAAACTCTGACCCCCTTGAAGTCAAAGGGAGTATTGCATCTTACTTCAATAGAGCAAGCCTTCCACCCCGAGGCCCTCTCTGTCCCCCTCTGTTTCCCTGGCCGTTTGTGCAGAGAGTCCTGGAGAATATCAGGGCTCAGAGAGCCAATTAGCCAGAGACAGCAGCGCAACTGAGCTTCCCTCCACCGACGCGGGGCGGGCAGCCCTTTGCCTTCAGGAAACAGGTCCAAGCTGGGCTGGGGCTGGGGCAGCCCCCATGGGTATAAGGTAAAGGAGAAGGAGCTGCTCTGCGGACGCAAGGACGCAACTGGGGGCAAAGTTACATGGAAGTAATTGAAGGTGAGGGGAAAGGGCCTGAAGCTGTGTTGCAAGGGTGAGAGATCTGAGCACTTGAAAGCCAAATGTTTCCCTAATTACTGTTTAAAATGACTGCTCCTGAGCAGGGGTGCCCAACCTTCCCGACTGGGTGGGCCACACAGCTCCCTCCAGTTACCGCCGAAGGGCAGTGCACGGTGGCCCGTCCCGTGGGAAGGACCAGATGTCCTCCACATGCAGAGCACACGTGACCTTTTGCTTTTAGTTTCTACTTTCCCAGGGGCTCCTCTGCACAGGACAGAGAGTAGGTTTCTGACTGGAGGACTTACTCCAGCAGTGGCAACTCATTCCTAGTCATTCCATGTCCCACGGGGTCCCTCGGCCTCTCCCATGACATTTGAACAGATGCGCATTTTCCACCTGACAGGAAACAGGGTCCCAGGCAGGGCTGGAGCCATGGGCTGACTCATCTCCATCTCTGCCTGCCAGAAATGAGACGCCGTGTGAGATCTCTAACCAAGAACACCACTGGCCTGTAGTCTGGAGCTTTAAAATGCAACCTGAAGAGACAGGTGCTCATATGTTCAAAATGTCCAAGGTGATTTCTTCTCAGAGGATTGTAGAGTGGTCTTAGTAACCCAGGGGGGTTAGCTGTTCTGAAGGTAAAATTAGTTTTTGAAGAGTGGAAGTACATTCTTGATCTGAAATATTGAATGAAGACTAGACTTATCCTGGACACATTTTGTTTCAATGGAAAACAAATCTTGGCATGATCTGGCCTTAATATTGGATAGTGCATTACAGATCACAGAGACACTGACAAAATGAAAAGATCATAAGATAATTACAAGCTATTGAAAGGTGATTTCTGGGTGAAGATATTTGTACTCATAGACTAGTGCACCAGGACACTATTCTTGGACCAGGGTAACACTTACTGTGAAACTGAACCTAGAGAAGAAAAAAATGAATTTGGTATTAGATCACGGCTTCTTGGAGGTTTTTGAGGTTCTCAAGCCTTATAAAAACCTGAATCAGACATTGGTCACCTTCCAAATGACAATGTCATTGCCTGAAGGCCTCCTTGGTGCATGAAATTCCTTGCTATTTTCATACTTCAACTTTTACTTTGGGAATTGAATGTGAACAAACAGTGTTCATTTTGGGATTCTTATGCTGCCAAAGGTCAGGTCCAATTCTGTAATTCTGGACACAGAAAGATAATGAAAGCTCTTTAAACTGGTTAAAGGCAGACATGGATTCATTTATCCAGTCAATTCCGTTGTTTTTTGAAGAATAATGAGGGACTGCCTTTGAAAAATCTTTGCTGAATTGCCTTGAGGAACCTTAGTCGAATCAAAATCAATGTACTGATGAATACTTAAAAGAGCTGCCTATGCCATTTTGGCACATACTTTTTTTGTCTCCATACTGCAGTCGTTGAAGAGGATGACATAGATAAGGAGCTCCACTGTATTCTTAGCAAATGTTGAGTTTCTTTGCTGAAATGCTTTAGTGACATAGTGATAAGTTAGAAAGAAGTTCAGATTCAGAAAAAAAAAGTTATCAAAATTAATGATCATGAGCTTATCTATCCCTGATAGTGTTATTGATGAAATGCTGGATCATGCAGGAGTGTTAGATAAACTGGAAAGAAATTACCATATCCTAATCCATATCAAGTGTGGAACAGTTGTCTACTGATTCCTTTACAAGCACAGACCCACTTACAAGATTACATAAACATACCTTTATTAATTTCCCTTCTAGTGACTTACTAGCTAGAAACAATAATACCCTTTTTTCATGGTGATCTGTTTTGGGACACAGTAACAATCTACGAAGAGTAAGAATTAGTTTTTCTTCTAGACAAGCACAACTGGGACTTCATCAGGAGACCATGACAGATGGGCAGAGGTCTTTTCCATGTGTTCCAACCACAGCCTTCATTCCAGGTTTTTACAGACAATCAGGCTTTATATAGGGGATTTCACGTGCATGCTGGTGAACAGATTTTTAGCCAACAAGGAAGAATATGTCATTGTTTTTTCTGTCAAAGTCACTGACTAGCACTTGATATTCTCAGGCATCAGAGGTGTAGGGATCAGTGAACTTGCAATCATCATCATCAGGAATGGGTTCAACTGAGCATAACTGTAGGCAGAAACTGTTAGGCCAGACTCAGTGACCTTCCACAAAATATCAAAGCCATGCAACACACCTCATGGAATGGTCTTTTAAAATAGCAAAGCACAATGCATTGAACTGCATGATTTCTTGCCAATCTTGATTTCTGTCATGTTGGTACTCTACTCCCCACGCTGTAAGCAGCATCCCCTCTGCTGTCAGTGGCACGGCAGGCATCTTCAATCTGGAGCTGTTCTGTGATCGTCTGTCTTCTGGCAAACAAGTAAAAGTAGATACAAGGAGGTGTCTCACACACTCACCGGAAAAGGGGAGCCAGAGGACAGGGGCACAGACTGTGCTAAACAGGTACCCACTAGTGTCTGCTGTACATTTGTAAATCCTTAAGGTAGGAGGGATGTATGTGCTGGATTATAGGGACCAACAAAGAAAATCTGGTGGATTGGCCAAAACCCAAGTGCTTTTATAGAGTCTTTCAAAGTCAGTGGGTCGGTCCGGTCCACTGGAAGCACATGGCGAATGCACAGTGCAAACATTCACTGTTCATAGCCTATGATCACTCTTTCCACATGTAATCTCACTACTATCAGTTGTGTTCTGCCCTTCCAAAAGTTACCTTCAAAATAAGAGTTAACATACCATATTGTATCAAGGAATTGGCTTGTTAAATGGAATACCATACTTCTCTCTTCCTTGGCTGCTATGACGTATTGATCTCTCAAGTTCAAATATGATCATACTTCCTCCTCTGTACTGATGTAAGCATGGAATCCACTGTTATTGCAATGTTGTAAAGCTTTCAAATATGTGACTACCTTTTGTCCCTGTAAGACGACAGTTATACCAACCGTTTTTTGATTAATCAATGCTAGCAGCATCTCATTTTGCATACCTTGTCGGTGGCTTTTTTATCGAATGGCTGAAATATAATAGATAGGGGATTGGAAATGTAAAATAGTATTTCCTTTCTCACTTCTTTTACACGTTTTTGATGAACACCACCCAAACCCTAGTCTCCTTGACTGCTGAAAGGGTTGATTTGCATCATTGGCTAAGGATGGTTCTGATGCCCAGACAGCCAGCTCCAAAAGGCTTGTTCTTTCCAATCTTTCTAGGTATTATAATGAAGTGCTTTGGAGTAATCTAAATTATGTAAATACTCTTTCCTATCAACTATGCTTCTCATATATTCCCTTAGAGCAAGATTAAAACAGTGTAGGAAGTGTGCTTGATATTCCCTCTAAAATGCTATGCACTTAAACTGTACTTTTTCATGGCTTTTCTACTGGAATGAATTAGGCAAAGCAGAATTAACCTTGTCAGTCACCAAGTCAGCTTCCATGACACAGAGTGCTGTTAACTAAGAATACAGAAATAACAAGAGAGCCCCAATGTAGTCACCCTCCACTGATTCCTGCATTGAGTATGTAAAGTGCTTTGGGGTGCTCTGAGAAGATAGACCCAATATAAATGTGAAGTAATAGTTAGCAAAGAAAAGCCTTTTTGCCTGGAAGTCAAGGGCAAGGGAAAGCGTTCTCAGGCAAACAAAAGGTTTTATGCCCAAACCCAACAAAAGGTTTTATGCCCAAATGGATGATGGGGGAAGTTCAGTGCAGACCTCAGACACAGAAGCAAAGCACTGAGCTGCTAACTGGAGTGTGTGGTCTGAGCAGCAGTTTGGGGGAAGGACTGAGCCTGCTTTAACATGAGGGAGGGGAAAAGTGGGTGACTAGAAAAGAGGAGTGGATTAGAAGGGAGAAAGCACGTGCAGAGTGACATGAAAACTGAGTCCATGTGGTGGTAAACCAGCATGAACCCCAGAGAACAGTTGCCAGATCTTGTTTTTACCTGGTTAATTTAGTCTGGTAAAGGCAGATAATAGATGGGAGCAAGGCAACCATGCCCTTCTGAAAATATGACGTCTGCCTTTCGGCTGACATAAGGCCCTAGAAACATCCTCTGGGTTAGAAAAGGAAATAATTCTCATTTTATATGCACCTTACATCTCTCTCTCTTGGCTATCTCAAAATTCTGAGCATTTGCTGCTCCCCAAGACCCAGTCATTATTCCAATGGAGTTGTCCCAGACAGAAGGCAGGATGGATGCAGAACACGGCCCTTGGGCTGCTTCTGATGATGCTTTTGGAGCAGCGGTGGGTGGGGGAGGACTGACTTCTTCTCAGACTGAGGAAATGAGAAAAAAGGGGAAGAATAAGGGGAAGCATGAAATGTGAACTGCTGAACAATACTGTTAGATATGAGTTTGTCACAAAGTGCAAGGGGCACTGTGTTAGAGACACCCCAGCAACCTGGTCCGTGCTGCTTTTGAACAGTCTGCACAGATACCAGTCGAGGTAAAAAATCAGAAATGCCATCCCATGGTTGGCTTGGGCACACTGACATGGTACCAGGCCTACAATTGCATCTGGTGCTAGTTCAGGAACCTCTAAATAACACTGTGTTGCAGGGTGAAGATAGGACTATGGCCCACTGGTTACCAGTAGCTCTAACCAGTAGCTCCAACCAGTAGCTCCACCAGTACAGTTCAGTGATACATTTGCTTTAGAAACTCAGCTGAGTTCCTCACTAATCAGGTTGTTCCTGGAGTAACTATTCCTGAACTATTCCTGCAGCATACTTCAGAGAGAAGACAGATTCTCTGAAACAAGATCTTAGGTTTTTGTATTTCTTAAAAGCAAGCAATCAACAATTTCCAAAACTGTGGGAGTTTTAACATTTTCAAGCTTTCTCCTCCATCCCAGACTTAGTGTTTCCAATTCACTATGTTCCTGCTTGGTACCTCTAAAAAGAGACGCCCTTTAAGCTTTGGAAAGTTCACAGACTCTTGTCACCTAGTATAGAACTCTGTTGTGACAGGTTGCCCCCTAAATTGGAGATAAAGTGCAATGCTATATCCATTAAGTTATCATTAGTAACTAGCCTTTTCAGTTTTGTGGTGTTGTTTTCTTGCCACATCTGGTTAATGGAGAAAGGAAGTCCAGAACACTCTGAATGGGAGCTATGGGGGCAATATCCTTTTTTCTTTTCAGAGTTTTATCTTGCGAGCACTTCAGTGCAACTCAAACGAACATCTAATTGTAAATGCAGAGAGATGACTGGCATAACTGAAAGTGCCTACAGTAAGATGGAGGGTCAAACAAGGCTTCATGTATAATTCCTTCCAAAGAAATAACAGATGACCAGAAGATCTGCCCTATAAAATTCACAAATTAAGTAGATATAACTTTTGTGCCAGAAACAAAGTACTCCTCACTAACACTGGAGCGCATGATGAATCCAAATGTTTCTGACAAGGTCTTGTTAATTCTGTCTTTCTAATAATGACTAAAGCAATGAAAGACTCCTTTGTGTGTCAGGAAAGGAGATAAAACTCTAGCAAAGCGGAAGCTTCAAGAAGAATATGTCATTTCAAAAGGGCTTGCCTTCCTGAGCTTTAACAGAATAGCCTAATTTTCATGATATAATGTTGCCAAGCAAGAAGAAAAACATATCTCAAAATGCTCTTTGTTCTGTGAGCGCCTGTTTGTGTAACAGCGGCAGCATTTTTATCCTGTGTCATCCCTTGTTGACAAGACTGTTTGAGATCCAGTAATGGAAAACTATCATGTTGATTTGCTTCAGATTAACCTCATCTTCTTGTCATACTACAGGTATTTTCCATTACAAGAAACAAATACATGGTGACAGGGAAAAGATTTTGATAAAGTCTGACAAAGATTTTAAAACAGCTGCATAGCTGCTTATTTTATTTTAGAAAAAACAATAGCATCACAAAGATGGCATCTGTCAGATGTCTTTGGTAATTTTATCATTAGGTGTTGTCATGACTTTCTACATCTGGCTATAAGCACCAAATTCTTTTTTTCTGTGTTATAAATATTATTTTGAATAACTTAGAGCCTGTAAACCAATCCATAAGAAGAGCTGAATATAGTGAAATCACTGCTGAAACTAACCTTAAGGACTGTAAATAATTGCTCTGACCCATTCTGATATGTTTGCTTCAGACTACAATGACTTTGTATCCCAGGCACAGAGCTACTGATTGCTTCTTTTATGTCTTTCCCTTGAGACGCAGGACTTGGGAAAAGCGAATTATTCTGACCCTATAATGACAGTACTAGAGTCATGATGCAGAAAGTATCAAAGCATACAGAGATCTACACTTGTTCTATGCAGAGAATGGTGTTTACTTTATTGTTAGCAATTACCAGAAGTGACTCAAAGTCAGCACGATTTCTGAGTATAACAAGACTTGGCACTTCAGTCCCTTCCAACACAACAATAACTTGTGCAATTGAAACTTTAAAATTCTGTTTCAGAAGGTAAGCTCTACACTTATTTAAAATGTATAGATGTTGCAAGCCTGTATTTAACCACATACAGGTACTGTGGTGTGCACAGTAACTGCCTATTAGGCAAATAAGAGACAAGGGCTCTTCTGTTAAATGCTACCAACGCAGGGCTGCAACATGAAGGCAGTCTCTGCTCTTTTTCTAAAGATTTGTCCTTCTAACTCCTTTGTTCATCAAAGGATGGAAAATGTTTGACTGGTAACAAACTCATGTGCTTCCACCCCTTTGGAGTGCAGTGTGTAGCAGAATGTTGTGTTGTGTTTGTCTATGTCGGAGTCAAGCCACTGGGGAAACACCTTGAACACTAACAGGTCTATGTGTAAAGCCATGCGATGGCCTCCACAGTCCATAATAATACTGACTTCAGAGATTATTTTGGCATTACCAGGAAAACTTCTCAGGGAACCTGTGAGTCTTAGTCTGGTATGAAAAAGAACATGTGCCCAAATGAAAAACCACGTCTCCACTACAGACTTAGAAGGAACTGGTTCTGTCTGGTGGTTAACGCAGAGCCTTTTAAACCTGAACCCCATTGCTATCTGATGCCCATTCGGCCCATGTGAAATCATTTGTTGGTCTCTCTCCAGCTGTGATGAGAGAAAGGATCCAGCTACAAACTCCAGCATCATGATTAGCACTAACAGGCCAACCTCAGAAGATAACAGAAGGGCTGAACAGCCAGCAAGGCAAAACTGAGCCCTCTGATGTGATACCTCTGAATTAGGATCTCCTTCCCTTGGCAGTCCGCAGGAGGGAAATTTACTTTGTCTCTATCTTCTCCGTAAGTATCATCACCTAGAAGTACCAAACGTCCATGACCATCCAGCTCGTGGGACACAAGATTCTGTCAGAGACCTATTGCAGACCACAGTAGCTGAGAATGGGACTCTTTCTCTTGTTCCCTCTGTGTCTGTAAGCGCTGGACGCTGGACCAAGCTTGCTCATTCAGCTCATGACTGTCCTCTCACACATCCATGATTCCACTCTGCCATCCTGTTTCTGCGTCCTACCTGTGCGAGGGCAGCGCTTGGAATCAAATGAGGTTTCTATTATCTCCTCTTCGGAAGATTCAGTGCATTTTTAGTGGCATTATCTGACAGTCCAGGCACGAAAGTAAGGTCAGATCTATTCCTAGGCCCCTGGTGGCATCTATAACTGCCTGAGTTGTACTCTAACTGTATGTGACACCCATCGAGTGAATTTATTGTAGCAATCACTTTGAGCATATCTCAAGGATTTCATCATGATATTTTGCTGCTTGCCATGCCAGAGAGAGAACAACAGCATGAAATAAAATGCACAGAACTTCCCCTTTTATGAAAGGAAATGCAAGAGCAGAAAACAGGCTGAATTTCTCCAGGGTAATTTTATGTAAAAGAAAGACCAGCAACATCCTTTAAGGCCTGAAATGTCAAGCTTGTAAAAATAGTATTCTTGGGAGTTGTATTTGATCATTTGTTAAATACTGTGATATAAAATGTAGAAATCCATGTGTAATGCTTCAAATCCCTAATCCGGTTTAAAAGGTCAGTTGCAGCCTAAAAGGACTTGACATTTTCCCTTTAAAAATCTGACTTTTTGACTCAGAGCTAACAACATTTGAGCCTGAATGACCTGAAGCATAAATACAAAAGCTGATTTCAATTGAACTATTTAGAAAGCAGGGGATCTTCTAATTTGTAAGATAGCATTCAGGGAGGTTTTTCCATTAAGAACTCAATCGACTGAAAAATGATTTCCTTGGGTATTCCACAATCTTTCAACGCTTGTGTAAATTTTACACAGGAGGGGGCAGCGAGTGAGGCTGAAGATGTATAATGCAGTGCCAGGAGATCAGAAAGCCCTTTATGAAACAGAGGTAACTGGCATTTGTTTGATAAAAAATGTACGCTTTCCACCTCCTTCTTTACTGCCTTGGAAGACTGGGTCTTCTTCAAAATCTTTGCTGGCCGGTTCAGATGAGGCTTACTGGCTAGCACTGTCTTGATAGGCTTGATGGTAGTCCCTTCCAGCAACACCCCTTCACACACCTCAGACCTCATTTGGGTGGCAGTGAGTACTACGTGGGGATCTGAATGCTGCTTTTTTGGAGATGTCCTCTCACCACCCACCTGGCTGTATGGGCATGCTGTGCTGGTGTGCTTCCTTGCAGAGCCTCAGCATCTTCTGCCCATCTCCAGCTCCACCAGAAGGTCATTGTGGAAAAGGGAAGTATGGCCCCTTTTTCCTCCACTGCTACCTTGTTGCTTCCTTTTCTCGTGACCTAGTCACTTTGCACTCTCCCACCCGTTTTTCCCAAAGCAATGATGGAGAAACTAAGGCTGCCTTATGGTGGGCGAGTCTCAGCCTTCAGGTCTCTTACGCTCATGGGTCTTGGCCCTGCTACACACAGGGGGGTCCATGAGGCTTGAGGCGAGCGTGGGCCCATGTCAGGGGTGAGACGCTGACCTCCCCACTCAGCACTATCTCTCAGAGGGCTGTGCTGAGCCCTCGGCCACGGGTGTCCGAAAGGCAGGGGTGGGACGCAGACATGCAGTCTCCCTAGCCTGTCCACCGTTGGGTAACCTGTACTTGGTCCCCACCACCAGCTCCAGCAGTCAGATAAGCAACGGGGCTGGAGACCACCACCTGGTGGTTGGGAATGAGGTGGAGAGTGATGGAAGGATGACACCACGCAATAGCTCACAAAGACCCTGCAGAAGCTCCCCTCTGACTGGGCACCCCATGCGGGTCCCTGCTCCCCCTGGCCAATCACCACGTGTGGATCGTTGTGTCATACCGACATCCGCCAAACTGAGTGGTGGCATCCCCATCAGTCACTCGCTGGAACACAAATACCGTCGATTTAACACAGTGTTGTCCCAGGATTGATGTCTCTCAGCTTAGCCCCTGGTGTTTATTTTTGATAAATGCCTCAGTTTCGGCTCACATCCACCCAGCAGCTGGGGACTATTATACCGTGACAACCTTCTATTCCATTGTCACAGTGTCAGATGCCTGAAAAGGATAATAGGTAGATATTTCTGCTCTTTGGATGTTAAGAAATAAGTGGCGTTCCAATTCCTTATTTAGTTACTTCTTAATTTTAATGAATAGCTTTAGTGATAATTACCAGATTCCTATATTGATAAAAACTGGCACATTCTGCATGTTAATAATAGCACAAATTTGATATTTATGAACTGCTGTTCTTTTGCAAATATAGACATTTGGTAATCATCATTATGATGATAAAATTCATTAAAATTTGAGAAACACCTATTATCCCTTCTGCCCATCATCTTTTAATTAAGTAACACAAAGAGATTTTGTAAGACTTTCCTAGTCACACTGTATTGTTTCTGTAAGAGAGTCTCTATGTATTAAAATACCTCCATTTCAGTTTTGATCGACTTAATAGAAAAGACCAAAAGAAGATTGACAGTAGATATTCCAAAATGTATTTATTTCAGACATGTAAAAAAATTTAGCCACACTTAGTTCAGTACAAACTTGAATCTTTTTTGGGTGTAGGCTCAAGTTCGGGTGTAGACTGGAGGCTGTAACAAAGTTAGAGTCTATGTTAGGATTTAGTAGTTTGCAATAGGAGAAAACTTTTGTGGTAATTTATTTTTCAGAAATTTCTAGCAGTGTGAATACTGGAAAATTTGTGAGGTCAGTCACTCACATGAAAAGTTCAGCTGTATCTGAAATAATAAGTAAGTCCTCTTTTGAATTTAGATTTGGCCAAGAATCAAAAACGCATGGGGAAGGGTCAGATTCAAACACATTCAAACAGTTCAGGCATTTGAACAGGTTCAGCCAGAGCTTTCAGTACTTGCCTACTCCTGGTCTGCATTATAACTAAAAATTTTTTTATTTATTTTGAATGGCATAAAGATATAAGCAATACTAAAAATTAGTTTTTACTTTGTATCTCTTAGATGTTCATATCTGGACAGAAAAATTTCTTTAAGTAATATAAGTGTTTTGTTATTATGACCACGACCTTTAGAACTATATACACAATAGGCACAGTTTGTATTATTTGATAATGTCCTAAACTAAAATCTCATCTTGTTGACACACACCTGATTTTGTTTCATTTTTAATGAAATTTTTTTAAAATTTACCCGACTTAACCAAGCATTTATACAAAATTCCTTTGATGTTACCTTTGTCCCCAGTAGAACTGTCAAAAATACTGCTGAGAACTTATTTTAAGAGTGTTATAATATTTCCCTTTTATTCCTGATCACTTTGATGCTGGAGAATACTTGTGGGGTTACCACTCAAAGCACCAGCAATTTTTCCATGGAAAGATGCAGCCTGTGTATATCCTATCTTTGTCTTTCAGTCTTAACTAGGGCCTAATATGCTAACAAATCTAGGCAGATTCTCATGCATACTGTGATATATCATCACTGTGTTCAGCCAAGAGTGAAGGAAGCAATTTTGTGAGGTCGCAGGATGGTCAATGCTCTTCTATTTGAGTTTTTCTTGGGTTCATCTAGCTAATTTTCATCTCAAAAGGTTGTTCCCCTTCTTTACTTAGTTAATTTCTTCCTCTACAAATCTGACATAACTCATTTGAGGAAAGCCACATAGGAGTATCTTCTTCCAGACACAGTCTGGTGTCATGCAGAGGCTATGATGACACGATCACAGGGAAACTCATGAAAAAAACCTCATGAAAGAGGAGAATGAAATATTTTCTCTTACTTAGTCCAAACTTCACTCTCAAATTTGTTTGGAAATTACTGGAACTCACTGGGGAACTAAAATCCCCATTAAAAAAAAAAACAAAACAAAAACCAACCACCAAACCATCAAATAAACACCACTAATTTAATAAAAAATAAGTAAAATCTCAAAAACTGAGATAAATTGTCCTAAATGCAAAGATTTAGAGTTGAATACAATGCTGCACTGCTACCGGGGATTTGCTTCCCTTCTATTCCCACCATTCTCTAAGGGTTGACTTTCTCCGGCAAACTGGAGTCTCCAGTGATGCATGCTGAATTTCTTTGCAAACATTTTACACAACTCTTGGTAAATATACCATTTTTTTTCTTAGAAATGACAGATAAAACAAGATATTGTAGCACAGTCTGTTTGCCAATCCTCTGCTCAAGCACTGTCTTTCACTAATAATAATAAAAAAGTGATGGAAATATGATTTATATCCCCAGAAATTTCCAAGGGACTGCCAAATGTTGTTGTGAAGCACCCTGCTCTTAGGCAGCCACTGTAGTGAAAATGTTCCCAACATCTTTCCAACACAGCAAGCAGAAATAATGTAATATTCTTCCTCCAGATGCATTACATTGTTAAGCACTTAATCTCAAGGACCTTTTTGAAGTTCAGATAGTCCTACTTTATTCATCATCTAGTGTTTAGTTTAAAGTAACAAATGATTGAGCTGAAAGTCTTTCAGGAACAAAATTCCTTTTTTCCCCATACATAAACAGAGTTGCAGCCTTTGCATTTTTTGCCATCTGGCCCGCAGTGTGAAATGACATTAGTAGCATGTCAGGTTTATTCTCTTTTCAAAAAAAAAAAGAAAAAGAAAAAGAAAAAGAAAAAGAAAAAGAAAGAAAAAACTTAATCCTAATCTATAGTATGAAGAGTATTAAAATGAAACATCTGCCTCACTGAAATGAGTGGATGAACTCTGAAGTCTGCAAGCTGCTGGAGTTTGTCAAGTACATGTTTACATTGCTGACTCTTGTAAACTTGCAGGATGAAGACAAGAAGTCTACAAACTGAAATATCTTATTCAAACGTTTTTAAACATCTGTTTCAAACAGAAAAGGCCAGAACAATTAAGAGGCATGGTGAATACAGGCAGACTGAGGACACAATAATATTATAACTTCGGTTACATAACAAAAGACAATGGCAACAGAGGTTTATGTTTGGCGTCTAACTGTAGCACCATCCAGAGTAAGGACAAAATATGGTCAAATGTCCCTTAAAAAGTTTGCTTTTACTTCAGCATCTGCTGATTACAAAGTCAAATAAATTCTGTGCTCCAGGGAACAGCTTTGAACACCACCTCCTGGAGTTCAAAGATGGAAGATTTCTCAGGAGCTTTGTATAACCAAGAAGCACGTGACCAACAAGACCGTACTGTTCAGCAAACAGAGTTTATCCTTGCTATCAAAGGCTTTTTGCTTCAGATTCAAGTCCTAGGATATAAAACTTTTTTAATCACCAGTGTCAACTCGAGATGTTGCCACATACCGAATAGAAATCTTGTCACCTTAAAAAAACATCCACAGATGATTAATAAAAAGGGTGGCAGATTTTTTTGACTCTTACTTTTTGAGAGGCAGCCAAAAATGAAATATAAAAACACAGTATCTTCCTGGTCAGTATTCTTTTTTAAAAATCTTCTTAATCGTATAATTTCTTGTATCATTACTTGACTTTGTGATACGATATTTTCTTCTGAAAATCATCAAACTGCTTTGGATTCTGCTGGGACCTAAGTACTTCTGCTATAAAGCAGGAGGAATTGTTGGATTTATTTAATTCCTTAGCTTGAGTAAAATTAAAATATTCCACCACTTTAAAATGCCTTTGAGCCAATGAAGCAAAGTCCCAGGAAGCTAAGCAGGGTGGCCATGGCAAAAATACGGCCACAGCACATGTATGGCCAGGGCTGTCCATACCATTTATTGCTAGCACAGTCCCCAGTCCATTATCAGCACATGCAGCTAATATGTAGGTGTGCTGAGGGAGATCAAACAGGACTAGGATTGCTCCCAGCAGGGATTATGTAGGACAAAACCACTTTTGTTTTCTTTTTGGGGAATAGGAGGAGATGAGAATTAAATTTAACGATAAGGATACAGATGTTCCATTTGCTTTGAAAGCTAGCAAATAGTCCTTGGCCCATTTTATTTCTTAGTATCTGTATGATAATTTATTTTAGCTAGCATTATCACAGGAAACAGAATTTGACTGTCTATTTGATTAATTTGAACGATGCAATAATATATTTGCACTGCTTCACCACGTTATCTTGGGAGGATTAATTCCCAGTGACTTAACTTCATGTTTACGCACTAGGGGTAACGATGCTTGCTTGTATTTGCAAATGAATGACACTGTTATGCACTGCATCAGACCAGAGCAGGATGAAGTGTCTACCTGTGAAGGAAGCACGTGTCCCAGGAGCACCGTCTGGGCTGCTCTGCTAGGAATGTCCTGTCTAGGTGCTAATGTATAGACACCCATGAAGTTTATCAGGGCAGTCACATAGCAGCACAACCTAGATTAATGTTGGACTTCCAAGGAGAGGAAGGAAGAGGAAAGCATGAAGGAGAAGAAGGCTGATTTATAAACTAATGATAAAGGAATGAATAAGGCCCCCTCATCCATCGCCCACTACAGGGCAGTACAGGTCTTTGTTCTGTAGACATAACTCAGGATACAGTTTATACCAAAGAATGCAGTTAAGCTTCATAGTTGTGTTCATATTCATCTTTAACATAGTTATGTGATAGGTTTGAGATAGATTTTAGTATCATCTTTTTAATGTTGGTGCCTCATTTAATGTATCTGCATGTTATCTCAGCCTTGCTAAACTCATAGTCAGTATTACTGACTACAAGTCTTACTCTTTATTTTCATGGTGGTTGCCCTAGAATTCCTTTCAGGGGGAGCACCCCAGTAGTAAGTCTTCACCAGACATATGTATGTCAAAGACATGATTTTCCCAGAGACTTTGCATCACTTAGACAACAGCTTGGCTATCCTTTTAGAGTGCATCTTCAGCTTCTTTGTGCTTCCTCATAGCCAGATCCAAGACTAAGGACTGAGCTGCTGTTGCATTTTAGTTCATCTTTTAGGGTCCCTACACAAACTGGGGCTATATCACACAAAGACAGCATATTAAAAGAACAGCCCATACAGGAAAGAACATAAATCTTTGGAGGGCAGTTTAGATAAGGTATGTTTGAAGTAACTTAAATGAAGAGATTACTTACCCAAATAATAATAATAATTGCTTCTGTAAAGCGCCTTTTTGTCTAGGAGGTTCTTAGAGTCTTCATAGACTTTATACCATTACATGTTCCTGTAAATATTTTTTACTCTGAGTTTGAACAGAGAGGTGGTGGTTGTGCATTTTAACAGGGAATTTTGGTGGAAAGCAATCTAGAATCTGATGCAGATACTGGAATGGGTTGTTTATAAAGGTGTCCAGCAGTCAGTTAGGTAACTTGCTTAAAAAAGCCTCCCGCAGCACTAAGAACCACTGGTCACTACTTACTGAAATAAAGGAGCACCATTTTCAACACTTCTGGTTAGCTGCCCTTGGCTCAGGTCTGTTTCTGTTGTAACACCTGGTGAGATCATCGCTCTTGAGCACACGATCCCAACTTAATGTGTAAATATATTTTCTCCATCAAGGTGAAATTTTCTCTATCTCTTTTTTGATTAATGCTTTTAATTTCACTTGAATGTAATACCCTCTTTTGTGTAATTGTTCATTTATTAAGGAAAAGATTGTTATCGCAAACTTACGTACTGGACTTGCCGACTCCTTGGCTGTCAGTGAGTAGTGTTCCTAATTTAGCCCAGAGTCCAGTTCAACTAAACACACTGGAGTGAAATCTTTCAGTCTGAAAATTTAAGAGCTTAAGGGGTATGTGGAGTCCTCATTCACTTAGTAAATCTGTTCCTACCGAAATCACAAAGCTTACACAATTACCAAATGTGCAGGCATGCCTGATGATAGAAGCATGTCTCTTAAACTTAGAAACAAACAATCACACAGTAGTTAATGCTTTAAATGCTGTTTAGATGGGAAAGAGAAGCTAAATACCCACAAAGAACTTTCATTTTCTAACTGTTTCTTGCAGCTAATGCAGTCATATATAAACACAAAGCAGCCTTAACACGTGGAGTACAACTTTCTTTAACATATCTTATGGGTTCTCAGCTCATCAGATTGAATTTCAGACAGAAGGCCAGAACAATTCAGACAGTTTAGAAAATGTACAGTCATAGAATCTTCTTCTGTAGCCATCATTCCAACCAGCAGTAATGTATTGCCTTATTCTACGTAGTGATATAACATGTACATGTAAATATATCTTGTGGAGATATGTGACTATGCCATGTGCAGAACAGGCTTAAGAAAAGGTCATTTATTGGACTGTATATATGCTGAGGGGAAAATACACTGAGAAAGAACCAACAATCCACCTCACTAAAAATATGCTGCCAGCACACTGCCTGGGAGAGGGTATGACAAGCCCCCACGATGCTGGTACACAAAACTGCATTTTGTGGAAGGACTTTCCACAGAGCTGCAGTGATGCTGACAACCAGAGGCAGATTTGTCATTCTGAGCACTCAGGAGCTGTGTCAGCTCCACACGAATGCAAGTGCAGCACAAAGACCACTGGATCCTCCGTTGAAGTCAGTGGAGTTATACAAATATATAATTTATTAAAATCTTTAGCTAGGCACATGGTTTCTGTTGTAGTGAGGATGCAAGAAGCATTGTTACCTTCACTTCACTCTCTGATGAGGTAAAAGGATTGATCAAATACATCACATGCTGTCCTGCCTTGTTATAGAAGAAAGAAAAAAAACATTTCTGAGAAGATAATGTTGTTGGAGAGTTCACTCTTCCTCTGTGGACGGAAAATTATCCCTCATCAATGCTAAAATAATTCAACTGATATTTAATATTAGACCTATATTTTGTGCATGTGTACAATAATCTCCTAGCACAATTTGAATCAATAGAAGTAAATATTAACACTAACGTTCTTTGCTGCAAACAAAACAGAGGAAACCTTTGTACATGTAAAAATAGTGGAAGGAACGGTGAACATCAAGATGAATTAAGTGGGGAAATCTTTCTTTCCTATTCACTGTTTTGGCTGGGAACAGGGAAGACTGAGGAAGGTGTCTACGAAACCCACACTCCAGACTGAGATTTAAAATCCACAGACTTCTCATTTCATCTACTGAATTTTGACTGAAAGAAAGAAAGCTGGTGATATGGCAGCCTTTCAAAAGCACCAATATTTGCAAATAATTGGAAAAGTGAGGCGTGACTAAGGCTTTTGTAAGTTACAGTTTTCTGAATGAACTAGAATTTCATGCAATGGAAAAAATATAACAAAATATTTATAGTATAGCCAAAACATGGTAATTGACTAAAGGCTAAATATTTTTGCAAAGACTTCATTCTATATAAAAATATGGCAAAAGGTGAATAATATAGTGTACCTCAGTGTCTACGGTGCTATTGTTAAGGAAAACATCCAATTAGCCAAACATCTTCTACCGATCACGGCATTCTTCATCTTGACTGTAACTTGACAGAACTCTCTAAGTTCTCCTACAGAGGGCTTAATACTTCCCTGGTGAATTGCTGAGGTCTTCTCAAATGTAAAACATTTCATGACGAGCCAGGCTTTTCTAATCAGGTTGCTTCTGCTTTCCAGTTTTATCTAAAAGACACATTATTGAAAACATTTTCCTTTCACAGGAATGTTGTCTATTGTTTATATAGGTATCACGGAGAGATATGTTTGATACAAATTGTTTCAGCTGGAAAGAGCTCTGCCAAAGAAAACAGACAGGCAGCTGTTTGCATTGCATATAAAAATTTTGTTAAATATGGCTGCACCTGTGTAAACACAAATTTATTTCCAAGAAGTACCCCTGCAGCTGCAAAAGCTTTCAGACGTTGCCAGACAAGTTATTTTTATTAAACCATGTAACATACTAAATAGTTCTTTCAATGGTTGTCATGCCTTAAGAACATGTAACATAAAAAATCTTGTCCATTTTCAAGGAAGGTATTTTTAATTTTTATTTTCAAAAGCTAACAGAGCAATGGGCCTGCTTTATAATTTAGCATTATGCTGTATTAGTATGAAAATTTAAAGCAATGCATAGATGTATATACTGCATGAACTGTATGTGCACACGTATGTAGCGTGTTAGATTTTGTTAGTGCTTTGGTTTCTGCCTGATCCAGAGTCTGTCAGAGGTGATAGAGAGATTTTTACCGCCTGCAGCAGGCCGTGAATCAGAGTTAACTTAAAATGCCTGTGTCTGGCCGAGGTATTGTGTTTTCCCTGCTTCACCTCCTGAAAGCATAAACAAACCAGACTATTTAAAGACTGGGAGATGCTGGGAAAAATGTGGGGCAGTGCACTGCCTCTTCGCAAAGCCGGAGCCCTTTGTCTCCTCCCAGCCGGCGCAGACACAGATGCAGAGCAGGCAGCATGGCCACCGCCGTCCTCTTCCCATGGCCTGCAGGGATGGAAGCTGGGCAAGGTGCAGGGTCCCTCCCACCCAGCACCCACCGACAGGCTCACGCTTCAGGGAGAAGGGAGCAGAGGGGTGAAAAGTCTTCTGTGCACGCTGGAAGCCTGCTTGGATTGTTAGGAACCTGTAACCAAATGAAATGGCCAAAGAAAGCAGCATGGCCATGCAGTTGGCAAGCAGGACGGACCCAAGTCAGGGCTTTCTGGCTATAAGGCAGAATTTCTTCCCCTGCTCTGGTCACCCTCGAAGACACAAAAACACCTTGCCAAGGCGGGTGCAAACGGGTCTCCGGGGACGGTCTGTGTGACCAGCGGACACAGTCCACATTTACGAGCACACATTCTCCAACCTTTAGGAGCCTCTGGGGTAGGATTAATCGACACTGTGCGCCCGGGCTCTGGGTTTCCCTGTGCAGATGCACATTATGTAATTTGTCTGGTGTATTTGCACTCACTCTGAGGTCCATTCTGCTGCTGTGCCAGACTTGGACTGAAAATACATGTATCATTATTTAAATCTATATGCATACACATTCAGTCTATGTGCAACACATCAAGAGGTCTACCTCTTCTTAATAAGTTCACAGATCTCCCACTGACATTTATTTTAGTTATTTATATCAAATCATTTTCAAGGAGAATAGAAGCTCTTTTATACACTGTAGGCTGTATGAATGGCTTCTCTAGAAAGCTGAAATCAATAGCGCTTAGTGATTCAATTGGTGTTCGGTGCAGCGCCGATTCAGGGTAAGGGAGCCTCGCTGGACAGGGTAATATGGTGCCAATGAGCCTACCCGAGCTTAGCTCTCCTTCCTGTCTCTCGAGGAGGATGCAGAGGCCAGGGTGCTAGGGGCACTGTTTGAATTACAAGTATAAGCTGAACTAATAGCCTGTGTTTTAATTTGGAAAGAGATCCAGCCATACATACTTCTTTTTTAAGGCATATTTCTTGGTGATTAATGTGCAAATGCGAACACACACAGACACACATCTATAAATACACTTTTTAAAGGCGTTTCTCAACCCTACCTGTGCTCCCAATTCCAGCACAAGGGAATGGATCTTCAGTAAATGCCACGGTACCTTTTCTCTGCAGCCTCCATCTCATTTCCCTGTGAAGGTCTTGAAGGCAAAACTAATTGGCAGGTAGGATGTCACGGAGCTGCCACAGCAGCATTCAGGGCGAAATGTAAGCATCAGAGCAGGGTCTTACCAAGTTTAACTGGAACACAACCTGAATCAGCAGCACTATTCTTCACATTTGCAGGAAGAACAAGCCTGAAATACGGAGAAGCAGTCTAGCTGTAGCTGGCGTGTATCTGCTTGACATAAAGCAGTCAGATTTCACACGCTGCTCCGTTCTGACCCTGCAACTCTGAAACTGTGGGGAGGACAGTGAGCCTAGTTAGGAGAGGGAGAAAAATGAAGCCTACAGATGTAGGAAAGAGAAAAGAGCAAAGCAAGTATGATAAAAAGTGATCACCAATGCTTGCTTGAATTCCGAAGGGATGCCGTTTCTATTCTTCATAAGCGAGTCGCCTTTGGCTCCCACAAATCTTTGGAGAATGTTTTCTTTGAACATGTCTGCAGTGACAAGGATTTGAATTTGCCATGCTACATCAGACAACTGCTTGCACGTGGCTAGCACCAGATACATAAGAAAAATGTATATGGGGCCTACAGGAGGCAAAGTTAGATATAATTTGACCTTCAGAAGATCTCAGGCAAGTCAAAAAAGCAGGGATTCCCATAAATTTTGCAGGCTGAACTTTCAGGTGCCTGCAAGAATGACGTATTGAAGTACTGTGATTCTGGAGAATCTTGCTATTAAAGTGAGCTGCACGTATGCATAAGAACAAGAAAAATTTGTTGTTCACTACTGAGGAAATCTTTACTATTGTTTCATAATTTCAACAGTTGGTCAACGAGAAGAAACAATTAATGAAACAAGACGAAACAAGAAATAAGAACAATTTTCAAACAAATAAATGTTGAAATATGTTTATGTTAATGTAAATGTTAAAATATTAATTCAGCCACAACTGAGAAGTGAAGATATAAAAATAGTAAATCACACACACACACACAAAATCAAAACACAAAAAAATCAAAACACAAAACCAGCAGGGGAGCAGGGAAGAGAGAAAAAAGCCCTGATCCAAAAAAACACCCTCCCACATTCACATTTCTGCTGGTGGGGGAAAAAATATAAACCTCAGATTTTATGTGCAGCTCTCCTGCCTTGTAACAGATGAGTTTATGCAGTAAGCGTCCATCCCAGAATCAGACTGTAACTACAGAAGCACAAGACTGGATTATAATGTGTCCAGAGCCTGTGAGCACTACGAATGAAGAGTAAACTAGTTTCTCTGACATTTGTGTATGAGTGAAACTTTGACCCATGGTCTGGAATTGGTTTACTCCATACCCATTCTGAATGGCTATAATGTCATGTGTGGGCTTGGCTTTTGTGAACAGCATATTCTTTATTAATTTTTATGAGAGCTGGCTAGTTGGGGGGAAAAAAAAAACAACAAAGAAAGAACAGAAAAATAAAAAGACAAGGTCATTCTGTCTCCAATATTCTTGGTAAGACTTTCACATTCACAAGGAGGGAGGCTTGTCTCCACTCAATGGCACAACATTCTCCTTGGGCAATAAGGATGCAGTCCCATGTCAGAGGGCGGCAGTAGGGTACAATGCGGGACGTACAGTTTCCTCAGTGGGAGGCATGCTGCCATCAGTGATGGAAAAACCCATGGCCATCAGTCTTCCTGCTGAACGGGTAAGGAAACTGATGACAGCGATCAGTTTGTGTTTTTTCCATCCAAACAAGAAAGACCATTTTCCTAACCGTCTGCGGTGTCCAGGATGTACAAGAGTCCTTCTGGTTTCTTATTCCTGGGAGAAAGCACAGCATGACTGCACAGCCAGCCCTGTGCAGAGCAATCATGAAAAGCATTGTCCAAGTGGTAATTCATATTTTATTGAAGAATGCCCTAAAATATAAAGTGTTGGTTGATTATGGGTAACCAAATCATGCTACATGTCCATAAGCAATAGTAATAAAATATTAAGAGTTTTACAGTGTAGCAAAAAAAGGTAAAAATATAGACCCACATACTTTTGATTTAGTGGCTTCAATTTCCCTTTTTGTACATTAAAAATGTATATAGGAGCTGCCATCTCAGTTGCATAGGAAATCAAGCCACTCTATTTTTTGAGAAACACCAACCTAAGTACAGTTGATTTGCCAAGTCACAAAGATTTGCCTGACTAAGCTACGCATAACTGAGTCACGCTCATGATCCTTCCTTAAATAATGAATTTAGAATCCTTATTAGAAAAAGCATTGCTGTCTAGCACCTGGAGATAAACTATCTGTAGAAGTCTCTCGAAAAAGATAGAAATAAGTTGCTTAATAAAGTCTAAATCATTCCTTAGGTTAGCTAATAGAAGCACCCGTGGTTATAAAATTAATCAGTCTCTGCTATTACAGCAAATTGGTGAAGATTGTATTGACACATCTTCATCTGCATGTCTCATCAGAGGTGTCCGTGCCATTTAGCTACAAAACCCTGGAGGCTTTACTCTGCACAGAATCTTATAATACTTCAATTAAGGGACACCAAGCTGCCAGCCAGACAGCAGAGCATTTATTTCTTGATGACTCCTTAAGTTGTGCCACAGGCCTATCATTAAGAGAATATTTTTCACAGCATGTTGCAAAGATCCTCATGCCATTAAAAGGAATTGAAAAAGCATCAATTTGTTGTTTCCACCTAACATAGATATTTTTCATTGCTGGAACAGCCATTAAAAACAATCTGCTTTATTGCGTTCTGAAAAGATCACAGAAAGTACACGTTGTGATTTATTTTAAGTATGACATTAGTATTAAAAGCATAGTGAATCTGAAGTATTTGAAATAAATACTTAAGAAAGCAAAGTATTAAATATGGTTTCTTTAAAAATTTGCTGAAAAACCCTTTGCCATGTTTTCATATGAGACCTTCAAACAGAGATTCTTAAATGCCCTTGAGGGGATATTTGTTTTTTGAGAGAGAATAAGGCCCTTTTTGGCCATGTGATATTCAGAACTAACGAATAAACCCATATAACAGATACAAAACTGAAAAATTAATTTTTGTCCTCATATTGCTCCCATGGCTGTGATCTTTCCTCAAGGTGGGGTAATACAACCTCTAGGTCAGGGCATAGGAAGCTTTACAAGGAATATAATATACATATTGAATAAATTACACTTTCTCTAACAATTGAGGATAAAGCTGCAAAAGCATTGCTCGGCCACTTACAGTACTTAATTTCAGTAGTAGGAAAAACTGAGGGCCTCAAAAGCACCTAAATCCCCAGGTGCCTACCTTTTCCTAGACACCAGGGAATTGCCAACGTGCCTGCCAGTGTGGCAGTCCAAGCTAAACTTCCTGACCTGTTGTGTGCCTCACCCCCGGGTGATCTGGAGACCAGCAAGCCCACACCAATCATTCCTGCAAACTCTCATCTAGGGCTCATTCCCAGACCTGCCTCCTCACTGGACATGACTCGAGACATTACAGTCTATCTGAGTGATATGCTCAGTTTTATTGATTTTGTTGGTACTGTATGAGGCTCTCCTCTTTTTTTCTCATCATCACTCTGCCTGCTTTAGAGCAAGAATGTAAGCCCTGGTCTCATACATTTGCAAGGGATCCTCCATCTGCCAGAGCGTGCTCTCCTCTAGGGTAGGTCACCTCTAGTGTCTCCTGTGGGATGTATTTTGCTTTGCATTGCACTATAAAGGCAAATAAGAAAAACAAGAGGCTCGCTCCCTCAGTCACTGTGCAGGGAACTCATATGAGCATCACAAAAATGGGGTTCAATGCTCAAAATCAGGCACTATAGGGATCTGAAGTGAGGTTTCTTGCATCCTGAGTGACTCCTTCAGCCATTGTGCTATCAATGACCATGCTGCATCTCTTTTTTGATCTTCCCACTTTACCAGGCAGTTTCTTAAATTATTTTTTAACCCTGACTGCCTCACATACAGAGGGGTGGATAAGAGCCTCTCAAGACCCCACACAACCCCTTACATTGCCATTTTCTCCTGAATACAACCACTCCTGTCTCTGTGTGCTAGGATATCTTTCCAAGGTACTTAACTCTGTTCCTGCCTGAAGGAAAAGCAACTTCAGTTGTCACTGAGTATTAAGCCTTCCCAATGCTCAGGTCCCGGGTGACCTGATCCCTTCCACACTAATGCTGTAATTTTACTGGAAATTTTGAAGGATGTGATTCCATCATTTTACGTTTTAAGAGGAACATCACCCTCTCCCTGGTGCTGGCACAGCTATTTGTGCAGTCATGAATCATAGAAACATAATCATAGAATGGTTTGGGTTGGAAGGGACCTTCAAATATCATCTAGTTCCAACCCTCCTGCCATGGGCAGAGACACCTTCCACTAGACCAGGTTGCTCAAAGCCCCATCCAACCTGGCCTTGAACACTTCCAGGGAGGGGGCATCCACACCTTCTCTGGGTAACCTGGTCCAACACCTCACCACCCTCATAGTAAATAATTTCTTTCTTGTATCTAGTTAGACCTACCCACTTCTAGTTTAAAGCCATTACCCCTTGTTCTATCACTCCATGCACTCGTAAAATGTCCCAGCTTTCTTGTAGGTCCCCTTCAAGTGCTGGAAGGCTGCTCTAAGGTGTCCCTGGAGTCGCTCTTCTGCAAGCTGAACAATCCCAACTCTCTGTCATGAACATCAGCTGGGCAAACAGTAAGAGTTAAAGGTAAACTGGCCAAAAAATAATTGGTTAGCTTTCAGCCAGATAAATCCTTGACCTGGTCAAGGTATGGCTCCACAACTTTTTGGGTGGACATAAGCCAGGGTCGGCTGAGAAGGGAGGAACAGGCAACGTGGGGCAGAGCAGAGCAAGAATCCTTTTACAAGGAATAGTGCCAAATGAAACTATTCTCTCCTGGAATTTTACTGCTGGTACACAGTCGAGTTAGAGCTAGGAAAGTATAAAATAACATAACCTGATCTTGCAAAATTTGCCTCTTGAGCATCTCTAACACAGAAATGAAAAGTAGCACTGAAACCCAAGTATTTGTCACTCAAATCTGATTCCTCAAGTGGCTGTTTCAGTGTAAAATGTTTATTTAATATAGACCAAAATGCAATCAATGATATTAGCCACTGGTTTGTCTGGCCTTAATCTTGATCCTGGAATCACAACTCCTGTGAGTAATCCCACAAAATAAAATAAGATTCTTAACATGATTAAAAGCTGCTTCCTCAAGTAAAAATTTCTAGGGTTAAGCCTCTTATTTGTAGTAAGTTGTTTCGGGATGAGCCATTAACAAGAGCCATCTTCATTTTAAATGAGCACTAAACTATCATGTTAATATACTCTTGAGAGAGAGACAGAGATTAAATTATTTGGCTTCCTATCCTTATTCACATATGTGAATTTCTGAAAACATATATATTGAAAGGAGCAGCATTTGCAATTTCATCTCCTCTCCAATTAATTTATTTAAAACCAACATGTATGTCGAGTGTCAATTTTGTGCAAAAAAATACACCGTAGAACGAGGGCCAGACTCCATAGCTCTAATTCATGTGAATAGTCTTGCTTGTGTGAATAGTCCCATTGGTTTCAATGGACTATTCACACCAGTTCAATGGGATTATTCACATACACAATACCCTATGGTATTTGGGATGAAAGGCACTATATAAATGTAAACTATTATAAAAATATTAATAATATGCATTTTTTGTTACAGCAAAATATGCGTTTACCCTGGTAGTCATTATAGGCGATAAGGTAAATCACGCTTGAGCTGAGAAACTCCTACTACACATCCAAAACACTTATTTAACTGTGCTACTAATAAGTAGGTTTTTTGTAAAAATACAAATACACATTTACATGAACGGAAATGCGACATGCATTTATGAAAAAGCTTTTGAGAGCTTTCAGGTAAATACTATGTCTGTTTTCTTATTCCATAAAGGCAATTTACTTTCTTTTTTATTTTTTAGAATAAACAAAATACAAAGGTCCAAATTCGTCTCTGCAGTAGTTCTATTGACTTCAGTTGGGTTTTACCAAAACCAGGAAGGCAATTTCACACAAAGGGTATCACAAAAATCTCTACTGCCAACCATTCAAAGGGCCAATTTGCAACGTGTTGTGTGCAAGCAGACCCTGCAAACCAGCATGGAACCCTTCAGCAGCTTCAGAGAAGCTGAATTGCACATTAGGCAATATTCACGTTTCTAATGCCAAAACCTAGAAATCTATAGTTATCATAGATCCACAGAAATTCATAGATATCATTCATAGACTGCAGTAATAATAATAATTAGAGCAAAATTGACAGACAAGTTACATCTGAAGAACCTTTCCCAAGTAAAATAGTGTATTAAAAAAGCTCTGTGGGGGCACATCCACAGCCCCTGTGACTCTGTGGTCTTCAATTCAAAGTCAGCCAACTCCTAAAGAACAAAAAAAGGGAGAGAAAGCGCGCGAGTGATGTACAATTTTGTGCCTCCCAAACCAATAGCTGTGCAGTGAATTAACATCACATAGTCTAGGAAATCAGTCACTGTCAGGGAAACAGTCTGTTAATTTATTAGTTTGTTATTACTTTATTTTATCTTTTATTTATTTCTTACCAATTGTCAGGATACCCAGTAAAGCAGTGAGTATAACACAAATCCCGGTGGTGGCCCTTCGGGTTGAGAGTCAAGCCTTTTGGGTAACCAGCACAACAACCTAGAGTAATGGAACCCTAAGTTTGTGCTACATGGGGCAGCTCCACAGCCCTTCTGCACCCTCTTCCCACTTCTTACTCACTGCATGGGACAGAAAATTGGTCAGAGATGACGGGGCTGGATCTTCAAACCTGTCCTCCAGGCAGAAAGCTGTGCACTGTTGCTGCCATCGGTGACCGCTTAGGCTCAGCAGTTCTACCAGTGTATTTTGATGTGTTTTTTCTGTTCCTCTGCATTGTGTTCTGACTAATGTATATTTACAAAGACAAGAAAGGTGGGGACACTACGTGTAGGTCTACGTTACCAACTGGTATGACACAAAGAAGTAAGGACAGGGGTTTGACTTACTGGAAACTTGTACGGGTCCTGTATTGTAAGTCCACATTATAACTTCAATGGTGAGGAAGTTTGGACAAGGTACCAGTCCCAGGCATACGCCATCTGTGCACAGAGGACAAACTGGTGGAGGATCCTGCAGCCACACTGTAGGTGGACCACCCAGAAGAGGCCTCAGTGTGTGCCTTCAACTTTGTTTCCAGTAAGAGGGAAACTTCTTCAAGTACAATGGTGTGTCTGAATGTATGTTGCATTACTTGATGTATAGGCATAAGGCAAATTTGCACCCAAAAAAGCCCTCCTGTTTACTACATTGACACACCCAGTGGAGACGTTAAACTTCTCCCTTCTCTATTCCCCACTCCCAGTGTTATGGTGATGGCACCAGGCCATCTTTACATGTTGTGCTGCTCTACTTCTTTCCAAATCCTCCATCACATGTGTCAGACTTGAGAAGACAGAGAGAATGCACAAGGGTGAGAAAGGAGAAGCAGAAGCTTCTCCCTGACAGAAGCCCTGCCATGTAGCCCAGTCCCTTTTACATATCCCTCTACATTTTTCTGGCATTAATTTTCCAAACCCATCCAAACTATGCTGGGCTTCCCAACTGAATAATAAATTAATGTTTACCTGAATTAGAACTACACTGGAATGACTGCAGTCACAGCTGAACCTGAACCAGAAACATGCTGATTCACATCCCTTGATTTGCCTCCTTTCCCTGGCTTGCCTTTGCTTTCTCCTTCCTCAGATGAAGTTCTTCATCTGATCTCTACATGCGTTCTTTCAATTTTCCATCCCATCTCTTCATGTCAGGAAAAAAAACCCAGAGAAGTGCATTATACTAACAAGTATTCCACAGCAAAATTTAGTGGTCCCTGGGACTCCTCTCTCTTCCCTTTCTCCATTCTGCAGTGTGGCCAGATGATTGATCAACTGGAAAGAAGAAAGTTAACACAAGGACCAAAAATGAATGGAGATGACAACCAAGAGCTGCCCAGCCTAGAGAAGAGAAAGCAGGTATGATGTAGTGGCCTGGAACTCACACAGTCTGCCCCCTGGGCTTAGTGACTGGGGAAAGGCAGCTGGATTCCCAAGCCCCATCAGGCCATGGGAAGATATGAGAGGTTAAGAAGGAACTGTGCTTTGCGCTCAAAGTCTGGGCAGGCTTCAGTCTCTTAGAAAGATCAGGCAGACCCATTCCAGTGGTTTCAAAAGGGCCCACGAAAATCTGGTATTTTCATCAGCATCATATAAAGACTGGTATGTTCATCATCTTTACTGACTCTGTTCAGGACTTCGTGCCTTATATCTGAAGGCAGAATAATAAGCAGGTGGTAAGGAAAAGAAAATATAAACCACCATTACTTAGTGGCTTCTTAAGTCAAAAGTCCCTTTGGGTCAGTTACGTTTAATAGGTACTAATTAATCTATCATACATAAAAGTCTAATCTCTTTTTGAAAAAAAAAAGAAAAAAAATCACTTTTTGTCTCCACACTATCTTGTAGCAATGAGTTCCACAGCTGAAACATATTTTGTTTGAAGTCTGCTGCCTGAGCCCCCTCAAGACAGTGACTCAAGAACCAATCTCTTACCCTCTGCTTTTGTTTATCTCATCTTGCTCCTGCCCCTTACTACAAAAAAAACTATTTTCCTATGTTAAAAAAGTTGCCTTTCAACTGCCACCTTATTTCTTTTCTTGCTGCTTCCATTTTGAAAATCTAGAGTTTTTTCTGCTCAAAAATTATTCTGAATCCTCTTCAACCTGACTTCCACACCATTAAAGCTGGCAGATTGCACTTGAGACTCCCATGAGGCTATTCGGACCACTGAGGCACCGTATAAAACAGAAGCAATGGCAGTAATACCTCTTCCAGATGTGTTTTCTCTGGGAACAGCAAATCTTCACAAAGCTGCACCTTATTATTCTCCACACAGCCAGCCTAGAGTTCTCCTTTTCTGTGAAACTTACAGCAAACAATGCAGAGACTGCTGCTTGTTTTAATGTTTCATTTAACTTCCTTACATCCATCTGCCATATCTTCTTTTATCCTCTGAAACTTACTAAAACATGTGTTTTTGTCCCAAGCTTGTGTCTCTCCTTGCACACAGCACTGCTGTGCAGCTGAGATTCCCAGATGCCACCAACCTGCGAGTGGTACTAACAACTCCACTTCTTGCACCCATTTGGTTGAATGTAGAACATGTGCACATTTCCTCTTCATATGCAATGTAAATAAAATTCTGTCACAGGTAGAAGGGCACACTTCAAAAAATCCCAGGTACCTGTTGGTAGGATGCCAGGTATAAATGTTTGCATTTTATCCCATTCAATCACTCGTTTTTACGATATTTTAGCACTCCGTTCATGAAAGGGACAAAGCTGAGACTTCTTTCCCCTCCAATAATAGTTTTGGTGAGACCTAAAGCCATTTTTCATTCTCACTGCAGATTAAGGGCGTGGCCATCGTGACTGCTTGACTGGGGTTACCACCAAACAAGGGACTGAACTAGTGCATGAGATGCTCGTACTTGTTACACCTCCATCACAGAACTGTTGTCCCTTACCATATGCCATTTCTACTCCACAGTGACTGACAAAAAATACAGGTGCTTAAGCCAACAGTGGGTCTCCAGTCCTTCAGCAATTCTTTTCCACTGTTCTGTGGGCAAATATCTTAGTCTCTAGAACGCCTCAGTTTCATTTTTTTGTCTGATGCCTAGTTTAGAAACAAAGGGATATCTGCCTACCTATCCATGTCAGTTGTGATTGTGATAGGCCTTTCTACTTGTAATGCCTTTTTTAGTTTTCTATGAAACATACAAACACAACAGCAATGACCAGCTTTGCCCCCAAACATAGAAATGTATTTTATAAACTATTAAGTATTAGAACCACATTCTTTACACATACAATATGAAACACATGTACTAATCTCTGAAGATCAAATTCTATGTAAGCACAGAATGAGAGTAACAAAATTATACAATGAATAAAATGGGGAAAAGCAAGACATAAGTACAGGTGAGTGTGTGGGAATTTTTGACGCCAAAAGGAGAAAAAACTACGAGTATTGACCCTGATCATGCAGACGTTGATTCGAGCAACATAGGTCCTCTGTGCAGAGATTTGTTTCAGCATCCGAGGTTCTGAAACCAGAAATATGTGAATTTCCAGCTGATTCTTTCCCTTTAAGAAGCCACCATAATTGAGTCATGAAAACTTTTTAATCTCTGCAAAAATGTGCTTGTAAGTAGACTAATACCAGAAACATGGATGCTCCTTCATGCTGGACCTTTAGAAATAGACTTGCAAGTCACTGTCAGATGATTTGTTTCCATAAGATACCTCATTTTTCTTACATAATTTTGGCAGCTCAAGGCATGAGCATTATCTTGACCTAAAAGAAAAAAAAATAATCTTCATATAAAGAGTGTTGTCTTATTCTGGCAAAACTCCCCCACGAAAGAACTGATGTGCTTCAAACACCCCACTAATGGTACAGTAAATTACATTTTCTCATTTGGAACATTGTAACAGATTTCTCTGCAGAGTGATTTATCATGAAACAATTAGGAACCCTAGGGAATTAGATGACCATTTTAAATTTTATCAGCTTGTTTCAATAAACTGTTAATGTGACCCTAATGTTTGGGAAGCACTTTAATATAATCAGATTTCAGTTGTTCAATCTACTGACATTAATGGCTACCTCATTAATCATAGGATTCTCACTGAGACCTCAGAGGCTGTGCTAAGTTCAGTGGACCAGTTCCTACAATAATAAAAACAACAGGCAATTTTCAAAAGGGAAAAATTCTCACTTTAACTGCAAAACTCTGGTTTTTGTTATCCTCCTGGAGGTGACAAGGTCATTTAATAACTGCCCAAAGCCTGGAAAAACAAGATTTTTGTGTAGTTCAGCTTTGGTCAATTAAAAATGATACAGTCAGAAGAACTGCAGTCTTTTGCTGTAAACAAACAATGGCAGCCTAAGATGTAAAATATGAGAGGAAAACTATGTAATAGCCCATCTACAATTGGCTGTAACGGTTCAGAATATCTACCCTATGCGCCCAAGGACCATGGTGTTTCCTCCCTGAAAGCACTTCCATGGTGATGGCTCCCACCTTGCTGAACAATTACTAATAAAGCTTACTAATCTGTAAGGCATTGCAAGAATACTGCAGTGGCTCCCCTGCCACCACCAAAAATGTTGTTATATTCTTTCCAAATATCTTGTTTTTCTGAGTAGCTTAATGGCAGACAATATGAATAATACCAAAGGCTTGCCACCTTATCCTTTGATACATCAGTGACAATTCTGCTGTCACATGCCCTCTTAGACAGTGAAGATACACGGTGCTAGGATTTGCGTCTCAAGGTCCAGGGAAATTTTTATGACTGTCCTTATAAAGGACCTTAGGTGTCCTTATAGAATACATTAGGAAACACACAGTCATATTTCAGTGCAAACCTTGAAGAGGTCTAGGTATGGTTTGAAGGAAAGTTGAGTCCTCTGCGTGGGCAGACAAAAAACCAGCCACTTGAATATTTCTTTTCTTTTGTTCAGAAAGTTAGTATGAAAAAAGGTGTGGGCACAGGATGTGAGGAGATACTAAAACAATTTCTGAGAAATTAAAACAGCCACAAAAATTACTAGTATCATAAAAAGCTGTAAACTGAATTCAGCAGAAGTAGGAGTATTTCTGCTCTAGTTGCACAAGTTGGTTCAGCAGCTGAAGGCTTGTTTGTCAGCCTTTGATGGACAGCAGAATGGTGGAAACTTCCATTGCCTACAAAAGAAAGCACTTTTTCTAATAAATTATATTCTGGAAATGAAGGAGCCAATAATTGCTCATAGCTCTAACACACAGCCTGAGAAAGCAGTCAGCATTGAAACAGTTAATTTTAAAAGTTGATTTTAATAGGTCTTGGTTTCCTTATTGATAATGCAATCTAACTTAGGTATATATAATTGATAAATTATTCACCTGACAGTCAATACAGTTAATGTGTACTTAGTTTATTTGCTGAATTAATCTGTCCAAAACAGGAAAATGGTAGCAAGCCAAAAAGGATTTGTACAGTATTGACAAATTTATCCAATAGGTTTTTGGGGCTTTTATAAAATTAGGTTTAACAAATTAGAGAGTCAGTTCTTTAAGAGATTAACAAGGATCATGCATTTTGATTCCTACTTTGTTTAGCAATGAAGATAATAAAGACCAGTAAATTACATCTGTTTTTCTAAGGCATTTAAAATACAAAAATATTACTTTGATCTTATCAGACAGACATGTTCATTGGAGGAAATGCTAGCAGCATTTTGGGTAGACTGGAAGGCAGCAACGTAAAGCCACACAGCAGAGGTGATTATTTCTACAGCATCCGAGCAAAGGATATCGCATTCTCAGATATGTTTCCAAGGTCAGTGAAAAAAAGCAAGGAACGGTAAAGACTCCTGGATCACTAAGTCCACATCCTGGCTATCACAAGAACCACACCAGGCACTCTCCTTAATGTCTGTCTTAAAAAGGGTTGGATTTCTTGCTACAAATACTTCCATTGAAAGCTACTCCAGTCCTTCTGCTCTCAAATGGTTAGACATCTTCTTAGTAATCAAATAAAAATCATCCATAGTAAGTTTTGTCATTGTACTACTCTTTTTTAAAAGTATTCCCATACTCTTTTTGTTATTTGACTAGCATTATCATCTAGCTGAAATATTTTCCTGCCAGGCATTCCCATTCCCTCAGTATATATCCTACTAGACGCCAAGTCTTCTAATTCAATGCCATATGAAATATTTCTTATTTACCTGAACATCCAAAGCTTTTCGTTGTCTGTTTCAGATTAATCTAATTCTGCTGGAATATGGCTGATGAGTCTTGCAGAAGTTGTCTCATTAGAAGAAAAGCTAATATTGGGGTGCAGAGAGCTATGATAAACTTATAATGGAGTGGTGGAGTTATAATTAGTATAGAAAAGCAGATTCTGGTATTAAAAGACTGAAGCTGCTGTTCTGAGTCAGCCAGATACACATACATGTGGCTATAGCAGAAACGGTATGGGGATGGCAATTAGAGAAAGATAACTCCCAAGGTAAGTTATTGTATAACAAACTCTCAAAAGATTATCTTCTAGTCCTCTATAGGTTTTTTACTTATGAGAAAAAATCCTATGAACTTCCCCCACCCAATATAATTTAAAAGGGCCAATCTGAGGGAGTCCAGATTAGCAAAAGGGCAGAAGTACTGCAGTGACAGCTGTCATTGGAAGCGAACTAAAAATCTTGAAAGGTTCTGTAGTATAGGACCTGTCTATAATATGTAAGTGCCGGAAAAAAAGGGAGGGAAAGAGCTTCATGGAGGTGACCAAGGCAGGAAAAAAAAAGTAGCTGAGAACGTAGCACAGCTTCAGGCACAGGAGGTCAGAATGAAGGCACAGGAAAATGAATGGCATTACAAGATTTGGAGAGACTGAGTCACTTTAATTTTGACTAAAATCCTTAAAAAAAATTTCAAGCCATAATCTGTTAGTGATTATACATGTGGCCTTGGCTGACGGTCCTGTGCAGGAGTTACCTGATGTATGGCTTTAGTCAGAAAAGTGATATTTTTAGTATGCGTTATAGGCAGTGACCCATCACAGCGCAACACATAAGATTACCCACTGGAACCCAGTCTTTTTGCTCCAGGTGATTTTGTTTATAGTTTGTGCGGGTGCAGATGAGGCAGTGAATCTAGGCTAGCACATGTAGAGTCGAACAAACGGAGCACCCGCCTTCTGGACCATGCTTTGAGACAGAGGGGGAATTGTCAGTCGAGCATCTCACATTGAAAAGCTATGACAGGCTTTAACGGGACACTTCACTCCAGGACACAGCTCCGGCTGTTTGCTCTGGGTTATGGGAGGGAGAACAGTAAGGGTTGGTGTTTCAAGGGAGGATGGTGTTGTTTGGATTTCATTTATTTTGCTATTTCGGGTTGTTGTATGGCAAGGAATGGCTTTGAACTCTTAACTGTATATTTTGTTTTTATCAGAGCACAGATCTGTCTTGTCCTTTCTCACTCCCCCCTCTTTTCTCCTACAGTCCTCACTTTACTGCTTTCTTCCCTCTCTCTTTCCTTTCATCTTCCACCCTGACAATAAACAGTCTGGAGCTGAATCCAGAGAGCAGAAATGGCTCTGATTCCCTCCCCACCCTATAAGGATCCCAATAAAACTTTAAAATGGCATCCAGATCTTAGCCGTGTGGTACAGCGTCTGTCTCTAGCGAAGAAGAAAGCAACCCAGTGTGATTAGTCAAGGAGAAGGATTTTCCTCGAGCAATCCTCCACACTAAAGAAGGTGCTCCCATATTAGCAGGAATGTTTTTGTAAGAGGAAATGAGCACTAGGAATGGAAGAAGCAGCAGCTTGGGAAGAGGTGGAGCCTGTGTAGAAAGGATGATGAAGATGCTAAGGATTAAGAGCCTGGTTGCCTCTTGATGCACCAGGTATTTATGTCAGTAATTCTCATTAGGTTTAATGTGAATAACAGTCACAAATCCCCTGGGGACCGAGAGAAGAACAGATTCCTTAATGTTTCCATGAGGAATACTTTGAAACCTTCATAAAACATTCATATTTGATGGAAAGGAAAACCTACTTTAATAAAACATATTTACCACTATTATACAATCAGACTGTTGGTATTTTATCTACTTGAGTATCTTGTACAACTTGCATTGCCAATGTATATTATAAGGCTTAGATCACTTCATATTATTGGTTTATCTAACATTAACAGTTCATTTTACTGTAACCTCAAAATGGAGTATTTTAACTAAGTACGCCAGAATGAACCGAATTTACAGAACAGTTTCTTTTTTCTTTCTCTAAGACCCTATTTCTGAATGTGGCTTCAAAGGCAGACAACTGTACCACAAAAGTGTTGAGTTTGAAGCAAGTGTTATCTAAGGTTTATTTTAGCACCCTAAAGGAGGTCACAGTTAGGTTGGGGTCCCTTGTGCTGGACACTGAACAAATGCAGCAGACATTCAGAGGGGTAGTTCGTTGACTAAAAAGGGGTGTCACGAAACACCTGACATGCCCTAAGGTATTTCACCTGGCTGCTTCAGCAGGCCAAAACGTCCTGCAGGCTCTGTGCCTTATGTGTCAGTCCTGTGGGGAGGCTCTTAATACCCCATGGCATGCAAAATGGCATTAGATGCCTATGTTCAGGCAACTTCATCCCACCTTTAAAACATCTGCTGCTTGCAGAATGCATCCAGGGACATTCCGCTTGTGACTACACACCCTTAATGTCCTTTGACCACAGATGGCACAGGACATTCATAAAACAAGGCACACAGCTACTGAAAATACTCCGGGTTGCACATACACTGGTACTGAAATAGATACAAACAATTCAGAGGAGAGCAAGAAAAGCAAGCTCTGCTCCACAAAAGCCTTTCTCTGTCCTGGTGTAATTATCTTCATATAATAAGAACATTCCAAGTCAAACTAATGAGTATGTATTGCTCATGAAATTTTACTTACCATAGGTTATTTTTAATTCATGTGCATACATTTTGGAAATCAAGGATAAAATCTGTCCAACTTCCAGTGCAGCTGGGTAAGTACAGGTGTGATCTCCAGTGTTTTATATACCTTTTAATGGCTGCTGGCATTTCACCCTTCGTGAAACGAAGAGTAGCACACACTTAAAGCTCACATATCATGAGTAAAATCTGTCACACTTCTTGAGGAAATGTTAAAATGTTCAACATCCGTGTTCTCAACAAGTAAATAACACATCATAGGGCTACATTATGACCAGATTATATCTATTAGTTACTGCTGTGCACCATGTAAATCTCCAGATTCCCCTGGGAAATGAGAAAATCATTTCAGACTTCAATAACTAACAATCAGTTATTGCTCTGGGCAATAATAAAGCTGAATGCAATTACCTAAAGTGAAGTTAGCAGTGTAACAAATGAAATACAGATTTCTTTCTCTCCTAAAATAAATGTAGCATCTCCTCATCACACACTACTGCATGGTATAATAGGGTCTTCAAAACAATGTATTGTCTGAACAGCCTATTTGAGATTTGAAATATATGTGATTAAAACTTATAAAAGTTACTTTTTATGACATCACTTGCATGATTAGTGCTGGAAAAACACTAACGGCTATGAAACTGCAAAAGTAAAGCACTCATTCTAGGAAAACAGATTTCAAAAGAAAATTCTTTGCTCCCAGTAGTCCTCCTCTTCACACAGTAAAGACAATTTACCCCAAAAGGGAAACAGAAAATTTCTGTTCATAGAATTCCTATGATCAGAGTTTTCTCAAAACAGGTTAGAGTTGTAAATGCAGGACTTCAGTCCTCATACTTCTCCTACCTTCTGTCACATTAATTTATTTATTCTGCTAACATGAAAATGTACAGTCTGTTAAGGGGGAAAAAATGTTTTTATTTTAAGCTGATTTTTAAATGAAGTGTTTAAGAACTGAAATCCCCAGAAGCTAGAACTTTCCTTAACTTAGGACTAGATTGCATAATATAAAGCACATACATAAATGCAGAATGAGGATTTTTGCATATAACTCTGTAATGAATATTTTTTTCAGTAATAATGAAGATACCAGATGAAAGAAAAATATGTCAAAAAAAATTCATAACTAAGAAAAACAAAGTTTTTCAGCTATGCTACCTTTTGCCTTGTTATGTTGGTTAAGTATTAATTCTCCATGCTGAATTACTGCTAATGAATTATTTGCATGTACTGCCTCTTTGTCACTACAGAATTTAATTATCTTGGAACAGATTTCCCAGTAGAAAGTTAATACTAATTCCTGATCTTTTGAGAAATCAGCTTTTTATTTATAAATACAGGTTGGGCTTGAACCAAGAACGTTCCTGTTATTTCCAGCTACTTAAGTCTTGTTTTATGCACGACATTGAAGAAATAGTTTCTTTTTATGATACTGGGTATTTTTTGTACCTTATTTTAAACTGGTGTGGACATTTTTTAACAGCTCCCTGGAAGCTAATGACCCCCTTTTCAAACTGTGTCCACTGTTTTCTTGTTGCAGGGTAGCTCATTAGTGTTACATGAAGCTCATTTTCAGAAATTTTTAGGCAAATAATATCTTTTTGTTGTATATGGTGCATAGCTCAACACATCATTACCAGTATTACTAATAATATATTTATAAAATGTGTTGAAGCAATTCCAGTTGCATTGGGCTGCCCTTCATTTGGGTAAATGTTTTATTGGAATAAAGATATTGAGTCAGTGGATGCTCTAAGCAGATGAAAATTAAAAGATGGCTCACTTTGGCTCTATTAACCCTGGAAATATCCTTTTCAGGTAATTTTAGCTTGTATCTATTTATTTCACCCTGATATAAATCTCATTAACAAAAAATAGAATACACGCAGCCATTAAAGCAGGGCAGCATCAAGCAGAGCCACGATATGCAGCAGTTACGATAAAACATTACAGAGCAAAGCTGCATCATTTCGGTGCAGTATTTTCTCAGTTAACTGGAGCAGTGCCTGGCAATTATTTGTAAGGTTTGAGGAGTTCCAGCTTGTTACTGCTCTACTCTTATTCCACCCCTGCAAAATCAGGAGAATGGAGATGCTCTCCATGAATGCTATCCACCATTATGACCTTAAGATTAAGTGTCCAAACTCTGGATCTGACAAAATTTAAACGGAGCTTTCATAGGGGAGAATGAAACTCACAAAGCCGTACTGCGGTCAAGGGGAATTAAGGAACTAATTACCTTACATCTCTGGACTCGTGGATAGTGTAAGTGGTTTGAAGTGCTGACAGAGAAAGCATCCACATTATCCTTCTGCAGTGTGTCAATCTTTACCGAAGGGAAAAGGTGCTTGGGGAGGCAGCCTCGGCAGACAGAGCGTGCCAACCGCACAGCGAGGGACCCCCCGCTGCCTTTCCTCCTGGCAGCAAAAAAGGACCGACAGCAACTATGGTCCAGAGGACTGCCGTGAGGTCGCTCCCATGCTTCAGTGGCCTGCAGCCGTGATGCACCCCATCAGTTAAGGCTATCAACCTAGAAGACCTGCTTTCTAAACGTGAATTTGTTATCAAGCTAAATAGGAAATTTTGGCAGTCTGCTTGTGTTTGTGGGAAGAAATGGCAAAGCGTGACTTTCCTAATAACAAAACAATAGAGCACGCATAAAGATATTAAGAAATAGATGGTGAACCAAAAAAATAGCTATTATTGAAGATACACTTGTACTGAGGTTTTGCAGGGAATGACAGCAGACCACACATGCATAAAGATTTTTGCCAAAGCTCCAGCTAGACATACAAATTCATTTTGATAAAAAATGAGAACAAAAAGGTTGGCAGGTAGTAAATAACATTGAGGATGGAATTAATACAGAGTAATAAGAATCTGTTGCTAATCTGGGACCACTAAATTTTTGAATGAAGCCGAACAAGGAATTAAAAGCGATACCTACAAAGGTGGGAGGCGTTATCCCCCAAAACAATGATTTGAAGCTACTGTGGTCACTGATTCCAAATGATTCAATGCAGTTTGCCAAAACGAAGCTTTGACAAAGCACATACTCAGTTGTTGGACACAAAATCATGCAATAAAGTAATGGTCAGGGTTAATGACATGCTTTAATTCTGAATTTATCACTGATGGGATCATTTTTGGAATAACTCATGCACCTCTATCATCTGTATTTTTAAAAGCATTTTGAAAAATTAGATAGACTGAAGCACACAGCTGTAAAAATAATGTGAGAGCTGAAGGAAATTCCGAACAGTAAGAAATCTTAGTAAAACTTCCCAAATTTCAGTAAGTACAGTTTATTAAAAGGAGGGTTAAACTGTGGTCTGATTATAGTGTATAAGCACCTTCATGGTGAAAAGATACTGAAGACTTTTCCAACAGCTAAAGACAGAACAAGAGCCAATGGGTGAAAGAGGAAATCAAACAGGTTCAAATGAGAAAACAGGAACAACATTCCTTGGCTGTTATTTGTTGGGTTTTTTTTATCTTAACCATGAAAGATATTAATTGTGGGACAGACTACAGCAGAATAATGACTGATTCCCCTCCTCTGAATTTCCATGACTCCTTTGCAGAATGTACGACGCATTTCCTTCAGACTCCTGTCCCTCTGCTCAGCAAACCTCAGCACAACAGTAAGTGGGCAAGTTCTAACAGCACAGGATGTACACACCATGAAAGCAGATGATCTAACCTTCTCTTCTGACTGTAAACTACGAATGTGCGGAATGTAGGTAACATTGCATAGGTGCCCATGATGAAGTATACTTTGAAATACATGTGACCTGTCACGATGAGTGAGACAAAACTCTGCTGGAGCCATACTTTGTAGTAAGTCATGTAGTAAGCCATACTTACTTACTAGTCTGAATCAGGTATTCATTTAATTGAATAATCTTGTTACCCATCCATAAAATATATGAAATATATAAAAATCTAATATTGCCCAACTAAAACAAATATTAACTGAGAAGAAATATTTTTAAGTAGCGTTAACTACTAACTGTAATATAAATGCTACTTTGATGGTGGTAACCTTAAAATAACACAAAATATTTTTTGAAAAGGAGATGAATGTTGTATTTATCCACTTGAGATGCCATTCTACACCTATACACAGTTTTACCATATGGTAAGGTATGGAATTTCTGGCTAAATTACAAATTCACTGTCAGGAAGGAGCAAAAGCAGGGCTTCCCCACCAGGCAGGTTGGCCAGGAGCTGCCAGCAGCCACAGGGTTGGCACTGCCCTCAACAGCAGGACCCAAACGCACAGCATCTGTATGTGACGGGCAGAGCAAGGGAGATAGCTGGGTCCACTGACCATCCCAGATAAGGCAAAGCAAGGAAGCAAGTCCACGGCCCAGCAAGGACCTCTGTTTTAAACCTACTGCCTGATTTTTTCATTTAGTGTCCTTTTCTTCTTTATTTTCAGGAAGCAGCAAATAATTGCTCCTTATTTACACTCTCTCTGCAAGCCATGACTTTGTGTTGCTTTCTCATGTTATGTCTTTTCCAGGATGAAGAGCTTTAATCAGTTTAATCTTCTCTTGTACAGCAGCCCAATCCTTGTTAGCCACCTCCGTAATGTTTTCTGGTTTTATGTGTCTTTCCTGACACAGGCTGACAAGGCACAGTATTCAAGATGCAAACATGTTGTTGCATATTATGGTACATTGATGACTTTCTTTTGTTCTCTGTTCCTTTCTAAACCACTCTGATTATTCTACTTTGATTTGTGGACTTGTTGTGTGGGTCTGTGCCAGCTAGCTCTCTCCCAAACTATTCCCAAGCACAGTTCAAGCTTCCTGAAGCAAGAGCCGTGGTCTGCCAGGAATAACAGGTAGCCTGTTTGTAGCAACACTGTTTGAGGTTAGAGGGAATATAGCACAATGTTATGGGCCTGTGACATGACCTCAGAGTCAAAGAACAATTCTGCCCGAACCTGACATACAAATGTGTTTAGGAGACTAGGAAAAATGTGGGGCCATTGCTCAGTGAGACAGGGGCCCTGGTTACACGGGACATGGTAAAGGCTGAGGTACTGAAGGCCTTTTTTGCCTCAGTCTTTAGTAGCAAGATGGGCCTTCATGAACCCTGGGTCCCAAAGACCTGGGGAAAAGGCTATAGCAAGGAAGATGTACCGTTGGTGGAAGAGAATTAGGTCAGGGAATACTCAAGCGAACCGGACACACATACGTCCATGGGCTCTGATGGCATACACCCATGAGTGCTGAAGGAGATGTCATCGCAAGAACACTCTCAACTGTCTCTGACTGGCCACGGTAACCGGCAGAAGTGCCTGAAGATTTGTGGAAAGCAAATGTCACTCCTGTCTTCAAGAAGGACAAGAAGAAGGATCCAGGGCACTACAGGCCAGCCAGCCTCACCTCAGTCCCTGCAAAGGTGATGGAGCAGCTTATCCTGGAAAGCATTTTCAGGCACATTAACAACAAGAACATCATCAGGAATAGTCAGCATGACTTCACCAAGGGGAAGTCCAACTTGATAAACTGCTATGGTGAAATGGCTAGCCTGGTAGACTAGGGGAGAGCTGTGGATGTTGTGTACTGGACTACAGTAAGGCCTTTAACACCTTGCCCCATAAGGTCCTTGCCGACAAGCTGTTGATGTATGGGCTGGAAGAGCACTTCAGTGGGTTGAAAACTGGCTGAACGACTGGGCCCGGAGGGTGGTGATCAGTGGCACGAAGTCTAGTTGAAGGCCAGCAACTAGCAGTGTACCCCAAGGGTCAATACTGGGTCCAGTCCTCTTCAGCATCTTCATTAATGTTCTGGATGATGGGGCACAATGTACCCTCAGTAAGTCTACTGATGACAGTGTTATTGTCCATCATTTGTACGGATAGTTATTTTTCCCATGGTGTATGTGTAGTTCTTATTTCTGGATTTCATCAGCCATTTGAAAATCCAGTCCCTGAATATCATGGGATGTTTCTGCTAATCTTTGAATTTTTACTTTTGATTGCTTTTAATTATTTTGTATAATCACAAAATTTTCTTGCTTTAGTACTGAGGCATTTAGGACTGTATTGAACAGCATGGATCCCAGACAGATCATTGAATATGTCACTATTGCACTGGTACAAAAACAGAGCTATTATTTCTATTTTTTTTTTTAGGCTTTAAAAGTAATTGTCATTTTACCTCATAGCAACTCAGCTGTTCTGGCTATCCAGTTATAATATTTCGACCAGTCATCTTTTTAGCCACATTTTTAGGTGACTCTTTCAAAGGACTCTAACAGATGCAGAAGGCATGACGCTCACCTACAAAAATTATGAGTATCTGCCCCCATATATGGCATCAAGCCAGTTCTATTTGCTATTGTCGTTTCAACCGTTTCCCTTGGTACAGAAGTCAGATGTGTTGGTCTGTAGCTCCCAGCTCCTCCCAGCTGCGCTTTGTGCCTCACTTCCCCGTGCTATCACTTTATCTTCTAGGCCTGCAATGAAGTTGAACTAGTTTTTGTTTCTGAATCACTCAGATACGGGTGATATGAAGGACTATAAGGCATTTAAACTATTGAGAGAAGTCTACTAAGTAGCAAAAAAGGGAGACCACAAAATAAACAGCAATAAGAAATGAAATCATTATTTTTAATGTGCTGAATAGAAGCATAGAGTATAAAGCTGAAAGGGATGACTATCACCCCCTAGTTTGCTTTACAGCTGCTCCAAAGCCAGCAGACATCCTCACAGGAAAAGGCCTCCTAGTCTGGGAGGAAAAAAAAACACCTGTTCAGTAAAACAATGGAGATTCCATCTGGAATCCATTTGGAATTGGGAAATGCACATATATATACAAAATTATTACTGAGGTGTGTGTGGATGTTGTAGCGTCCAAAATCAGTTCATAAGAAGAGACAATCTCTACAACACAATAAATCTGTTAACATCGTAGAATATAAATAAGGAGTCTTTTTTGTTCCGCAAAGTTCCCAAACAAATCACAGCTTACCTCTGTCTTGTAATAGGGCCTGTTCCGAAGACCTTTGAAGTTCCCAAATGACTCAACAGATTTTGGGTCTGGCCCTAAAGCAGTAAAACCTTTGCTGAACGGTTATAGATAACCACTTAGTCAGTGCTGGCTTAAGAAAAGAAAAAGGAAATAAATTAAATGCATCTTCCAGTGACATAAGCCTCATGAAGAATTAACTAGGATAAGCACTTATTCTAGTTTGTGCACTGTTGTTCTGAACAATGCAGACAAAAATAATAATTAAAACATAGCTTCATGCTGAGATGAAACTTTCAAGAGTCTCTACTGTGTTAAGCTTATGATTTTTCTGGTTTTGTATCTGCAAGCATAATTATGTCCCAGAGGCAACAGGAGCTACTACTTGTCAGTTCCCATTTCCCCCTCTGATAGGAGATTAATTTCTTTACACAGATATCCAAAAGTTGATGCCAGAGCAATAACAATAATGTAAACAAGTCTTTTATTCTTTTAATCTGGAATGCATAATTTAATGGCATAGTTGTATAAATAATGAAAATACCACATCTACTTTAGACAATTAAGGGTAAACTGAAGGTAACATTTAATGTAGTATTGATTGACTGTATCAACAAAAAGACGGCAGACATCAGTATGGATGATAGCAGTTAGGAAAATGCTACCAAGTCTATCAATACAGATTAAGTAGGGGTAGGATGGAGCAGACTTGATTGCTCGGAGTACTGGTAATGGAATATGGAGCCTTTCACCTCCAGCACACTGACTCGAGCCAGCCTAGGTCAGTCTGTGACTGAAAGTCATTACCATCAGATGGCTCTTCAGTGAAATGAGTTTGTCCTAATGGCAGGCTGTCTGTGTCACAAAATGCACCATCTATCATGACTGACACTGCGTTGAGATTTTCAGCTGAAGGCTGGAAGGAGGGAGGATGGGCTCCACGTCCCTCCCTCCCTATGGGGAGCAGGGGTGAGGACCGTTTTCCGTCGTTTCTCTGCTACAGGCTATGCTGCGCAGGTTTTAGGAACATCTGATCGTGGGGACTGTGGTGCTAAATACTAAACAGGCAAAGAGCAAGGGGAAGGTACCTGTGCTGAAAAGACTGCAATTGAAATATGAGACATGACATCAACTAACAGGCAGAAATGGTAAATATGGGAGAAGCATGGTTAGAGTAGGCTCAGGACAGCAGCGGCCTCAGCACATGTGCTGCTGTGCTTGTGTTGTCGGTTGGATTTGAGAGTAACACTGCTACATGGGCGAAAGCACAACAGGGTTGTTGTTAAAAAAAAACATGAATGTAAGCACAGTGGAAGTATGTATCCCAGGTTAGTCAGAGGTGAGAAGCAACACATTAAAGCTAAGTGAAAACAAGAGAGGATAGGAATAGAGGATTTCAAAAAGAAGGCAAAGTGTGTACAGAGCTGGCGCAGAGATGGGAGACTTTGGAGAGTCGCAAAGTGGGGAGTGACATGGACAAAGGGATGAGCTAAGGGGATTACTTCTTCCAGCAGCAGTCCTGGTTGGATATGAGCAGAGCAAGACTGTATCTGTCAAAGCCACCAGAAATGACATTGTTAGGAAGTGACAGCAGCATAAAGAGAGTTTTAGCTTTGTGATTGAATGGGGAATACTGCACCTCTTAGAAGTTCTGGAGAAAGGTATTACCTGAAAGATTTAACGATAGCCTGAATAGTAGCACCAATTAAATACCTGTTTTATTGGCAACATTCAGGCTGCAGTCCTGGATGAGAGATGGGGCAAAACTCACTCATAGCGATGGCAAAATTAATGTAACAAAAATAATTAAGAACACTCTTTCACATCTTTGAGCTTAATCTGGTGGTTAGACATATATGAGGAGACATCAGGTTAGACAGTCGACAAGTTGTTGCATTTTGGGGAGTTAGTTTTCTGCATGTTAATTTAATCTGGGTTGTCAACTTGGAACAAAGACGTCGAGCATCATTTTCCAAGCTTTTATCTACTGAACTCTAAAAGATCAGGGACTGCTTCTAGGAGCTCTGCAAAAGATAAATAGGAAAAGGAAGCCTATTTTCAGCAAGCTTAACTTCTATTCAAAAATTTTTCATAAATCGTAAAGTTAAAAACCACTGCATAGAAGGAGAACAAAAAAGGACAGATTCTTGTCAAATTGTCAGAGTAAGCTGAAGATCTTGTGAAGAAATGAAAAGTAGGAGCAAAACCAGGAAAAGACTGTCCCTGAAAACAACGGGCAATATATTTTCTTCAAAATTTAGTGAAATAAAACTATGCAAGTTTAAAAAACACTTCTGTTTTTTTAAATTTGTCTGCTCAAGGGATATGGCACCAAACTGATGGGTGTGGCAAGATCAATAAAATATTCCTCTCTGATTGATATGCATATCAGTTGTAGTTACATATTTAGTAATTGCATCCCTTGATCCTTGTGTCTCCCCGTAAAAGACAGATTATAAATACCGTCTGACACATATACTCCACCCAGGCTCCTTGTCCAACAAAACACAGCAAGCTTGTCAGTAGTACTTTCTATCATCTAAATGTCAACTGCCCTTCTGACCATTCCACCAACATGCATGCCTTCTCTGCAGAAGAAACTATCTTCAACCGCAAACTTCTCTGCAATGGGAAACAAACGTTTCTCCCATAAAAGAATTCCTATCAAGAATGAAGAAATTAAAGACAGCGAATCTAAAAATGGTGAAAATTCCTCAGTGGTTGTAGAGCTCCTTATCATGAAGACGGAATTCCTTATCACTTCTTCTTTATGGGTTGAGTATCGAGGCTGCTGGGCATACACAGGTTCACTACTTAGAATAACCTGGTGGTGAAATGAGTATCGCAATCAGGTGAAATCAGGTGAAAATGAACTAGAATTAAACGTATTTTTCTACAAGGACTCACAAGGACAAACTCCTCAGCAGCTGTTCAGACAATGCAAAATATTGTTGAAAATTCTGAACACACAGAAGCTAGAAGAAACAGAGGTGGTGCCCACAGTGGGTGTGAGACCCCCTGTCCCACGGGGTACAAGATACTCTGGGAGGAAAAGGTAAGGTTGTGTCCAGTGAGCTGCCATGTCCAGAGCAGCTAAATACCCTTAGTGTGAGATTTCTTGAAGAAAAGGTACAAATAAAGCTTTGTGTCTCATCACTCGAAATCAGGATTGGCTGCATTTCTAAGCAAGCTGTTTCATTTCAGCCATCCATTAAGCTTGCTACAGAAACGACTGGAGAAAACCCTGTGGTTTGGTACGCATGCCAGACAGAAACTCATCAATCAACTGTTCTGTAGGCTCGTTCTCCACTCTGTATGCGTGTCATCTAGAGAGATGGGAAAGTTCAGCTGGGTACGGCTTTCACTTCCCAAGTTGCAGAGGTAAACAAGTGCAAATATTTCTTTTTTGCGTATCTTCCCTTACAGGGGAGTGTTACACTTGGTTATCAACTGCCACTTTGCAGCAGGCGACGCGTGCACTTGCAATACTAATCAGTAAGCTGTTCCGAGAGCCAGTGTCTGAACTCCTCGCACCGAAGTAAATGACTTGGCTGTTGCAAAGAACCCAGCATCATCTCAAGGTGGTCAAAAGTTACCTGACAGGGTTAATCGTTTCCCATAGGTGTGTTTTTTAGGATCCTAAGCGTAAGTCCCCGCAGAAGCCGGGTTGCAGCGGTGATGATGTGAAGGCGGCTGGCTGCTTTTCATTTTACGCGTCAGGAGCAACATTTCTGACACAAGGTGTCAAAAGAGCGGTACAAACTGAGCGGAGGGTGCGAAGCGCGGATGCTCCAGGGCCGAACTGCCAGCCACCCACAAAGCATCTCCCCCAGAAAACGTCCCGAGAGGCCCGACAGGCGCAGGCCGGCGGCAGCCAGGCCTCCGGGCGGGCGGGCCGGCGCTGCCCGAGGACCTTTCCGACACACCTGCGGGCGCAGGTGCCGTGGGAGG
>Ga0065711_1027163_pt1 | contig 53255 bp, 36 predicted proteins | sample Hoacrofraction12_FD_59098 | JGI IMG/M metagenome (GOLD analysis project Ga0065711, IMG submission 59098) | Hoatzin crop microbial communities from Cojedes, Venezuela - Epithelial fraction 12 v2 (version 2) | ecosystem: Host-associated > Birds > Digestive system > Esophagus > Crop | place... | reverse complement strand
GGTTGAGGAAGGTTCTCCTTCCCCTCTACTCTGCCCTAGTGAGGCCCCATCTGGAGTACTGCGTCCAGTTCTGGGCTCCCCAGTTCAAGAAAGATGAAGAGCTACTGGAGAGAGTCCAGCGGAGGGCTACGAAGATGATGAGGGGCCTGGAGCATCTCTCCTATGAGGAAAGGCTGAGGGAGCTGGGTTTGTTTAGCCTGGAGAAGGCTCAGAGGGGACCTGGTAAATATCTGAAGGGTGGGTGTCAGGAGGATGGGGCCAGACTCTTTTCAGTGGTGCCCAGCGACAGGACAAGGGGTAACGGGCACAAACTGAAGCAGAGGAAATTCCATCTGAACATGAGGAAGAACTTCTTCCCTCTGAGGGTGACGGAGCACTGGAACAGGCTGCCCAGGGAAGTTGTGGAGTCTCCTTCTCTGGAGATACTCAAGACCCACCTGGACAAGTTGCTGTGCAGCCTGCTGTAGGTGACCCTGCTTCGGTAGGAGGGTTGGACTAGATGACCCACAGAGGTCCCTTCCAACCCCTACCATTCTGTGATTCTGTGAACTCCAAGACTACAGAACTACTCTGTTATTTCCTGTGATCTAACTGTTATTCCACGCAAAGTGCAGCAAACAGCACAAGACAGACTGATAATTTCCTCATGCTGTTATGAGATAAACAGGGATACTGTCTGCAACACATGTGAAGTAATGTTTCCTCTCTACCCAGCATTAGCACTGGTTCAACAGAAATACTGCATTTAAATTTGAAAAATTATTTCAAGAAATATGGGGATAAATTGGGAAAATAACAAGGATGACCAGCAGTCTAAAAATCATGACACACACGAAATGATTAGGCAGTAGTCTAAAACGAAAACAAAGAAATTGAAGGAGAAGGTGGTGACTATCTTTGAGTTTCTTGAATTTTTTTCTACATTTTAACAGTAGACAGGACCAGAAAGCAACGTTTCAAGCAGGAAATCAGAAAAAATCTTTCAGATAGTAATGATAGCAAACTATTGAAAGTTTTTAAGGTGTGTTTGTCTGGGAAGTTTTTAAGGTCATCCTTGGAAGACCTTAAGACTTATCTGTACAAGACCCGTAAAGCCAGGAATGAGCTGGTGCAGAAGAACCAGCTGAACTCTTCAGGTCCCTTCAAACCCTACAAATGTGCTACAAAGAAGGTCACTCTCCTGGTTATTTAACGTCTGATTCTGCCTCCAAGGAGAGAAAAATACTGAGCCCAGCTTTCCTATTTCCCAAGCATGTGCATTAATGTGAGCTAATGGGCTTAAAAAAACAAAACATGTTCCTCATTTTGTGCAGAAAATTACCTAATAGCTATGCTCCATAGATGCCTACCAGATTGCTACCAGAATGGTTGTCCTGGTTTCAGCTGTGATGGAGTGAACTTTCCTGCCAGTAGCTGCTGTGTTTTGGATTTGGTACCAGAAGAATGTTGATAACACTGATGTTTTCAGTTGTTGCTATGAAATCCAGGGCTTTTTCCAGCCTCCCATATTCAGCTAAGGAGCAGGTGTGCAGGAGCTGGGAGGGAGCACAGCCAGGCAGACAACCAACCTGGCCAATGGAAATATTCCATACCATAGGTGTTATGCTTGATTTATGAAAGTGGGTTGGCCCTTGCTTTTCTCTTTTCTGTGAATTCAAATCCTTTCTTGGCCAGGAGTTCGAACTTTTCCAGGAATTTGGTCTTTTGGGGGAATTTTGGGAAATTCATGAAATTAGCGATTTCCAGATTTCTGTGATTGTGGCTCAGGGACAAGCTGCAATCTGGTAAGCGTTTGTGGAGCATAACCCTGGCCGGCAGGCAGGTAACACAGATCGTGCTGATGCAGAGTCCTCCTTACAGTCCAGAGCTACAAATGCTCAAAGAAGACAATAAGACATTTACAGGGCTCTACTGATGGTATGTTAAGGACTGTGGGGGATTTCACGGCAAGTAGCACCTTTCCAGAGAGATGCCCAAGTCTTTTACACAGTATGTGCTTGTAGGTTTATCTTCCAGTCCACCTGTTTCAGCTGTGCAGGTTTCTACAGTAGAGGTTCAGTTCATGCAGGTGTTTTGTCTACTGGCAGTATTTCAACTGTAATTGTTTGGCTGGAAGTGCATAGTTTAGTAAACATTCAATAGATGTGTTCTTCAAAACACATGCTAATAAATAGCTTCAGAGAACATGGTCTCCACTCATTAGTAAATCCTTCAGCCCATCACTATCTGCCTGAGAGCTTTCACAAGGGAGAGTAAGAGACCTAGCACCTCCTTTTCACATGTTTGTAATGAGATTTTTCACTGCCACTGCCCTTTTTCGCACCTCTCTCAGCAGGTTTAATGCATCAGTTCTTTCCATTTTGAAACTCAGCGCACTATTTTCCTCACCTCTGTATCTGCTCTACAGACACTCTGCACCCAGTGTCTGTGAAAGATTTACCCATGTGGACTCTGTTGTGGATTTGGCAAGTAGTAGACGCTAAAAAGAGCATCCAGCATACTGCTTATCAGGCAATTCTTCCAAACATTTGCAGGGACTGCACTGGGTCATGACCTTGCTGCTGTGCCTTGATTACTTCCACTTATACAAGAAATCTTTTCATGAACATTACACCCATACCATTTTATCACTTCATACATCTTATGCAGTGCACATGGCCAGATCTTCAACTGACGTTAAAATCTATGAACTTACACCGATTTACATCAGCTCCAGATCTGTCTGAGATGTCACAGTATCAGGCATACCTCCCAAACAGATCTGTTATTTTTGTCTTGGTGCTGTACATAAAACCAAGACACAATGCACTCTCACAGAGCTAGAAGTCACATTTTGCCATTACAAAGTCCATTTGAAGATAGCACTCAGGATGTCTGAAAGAAAAGACTCGTTTCAAGATAATTATATGAGTCACTACATCAACTAAATTAAAGAAGAAAAACATAAATAATTTAACTATAAGGAGTGCTAAAATTTGAATCAGCCCCTTTAGTCAGATGCCATCTATTTTCTCCCAGGCTTCTAAGAGAACATTAGCTCAAAGCAATTTCTAAGGCAGCGCACAAGTTTTGATTAAGTATCTTACCTACAAAAGAAAACTTAAAACAGACCTTGCTACTGCCAGGAATGTTTCTCTTGTGAACAAACGAGGGTTAGAGCAAAGACAGTGCTTTTACATTGTTATTGTTATTACTACTTTAGAAACTGTTTCTTAGAATTCAGTATATGCTAGCTGCTTACAGAATCCATCCATGGTTTCACTGCCTTATTCCTTTAGATCCTTGAATCAAAACAATATATTATCACAACTTGCTCTTCTAAAGATTTCCCTGAACATAAGAAAATCAAGCTGGTTTTGATTAATTAATCAACACTTGCTCTTTAACTAGGACTTGACTGTTTTGCAGATGACAAAAACAACAAAAAGTTCTCAAAATAATATCTGTGTGATCAAATTTTAGTCAGCATGACAAAATTACTTCATGACAAAAATAATCCAGAAGGACACTAATAAACATCAGCTTCAAGAAACATAGATAAATATTATTTCTGTTTTAAAAAGGATAACCTGAGTTGCCATATGAGGTACTATGGTCAATGACTGGCCTCAGTCTTCAGTAATAACCATTACAGTTTATGCTACCACTGATACATAGAATCCACTTGAACAGCAGCAAACCAGACTTTTATATACCCGTAGAAATGCCTTAAAAATGTTTGCTAAAATCTAGTGAACAACTATATGATTGACCTCTCTGCCTCCCTATCCTAAGCTATCCTTGTGATTTTTGTCGTGGTCCTATGATCTACTTAGGGCAAAGACTTGGTCACTGCGAGATACTCAGCATATTTTTTATGTTGCTTTCAAAATAAATATTATACAGCCAATACACCTACATTCATAATTAAACATTCATACAACATTAACACAGTCATTTATTACTAATCTTATTAATGAAATATTAATAATGGTCCCAAAACTAAGAACGTGCTTCCAAAACTAACTTCTTCTAAGTTCTAGGCAAGTCACCTGGTATTTCTATAGTTAACTGCCCTTTGTATTAAATCACACTATTTATATTTCCATCTTCCTTCCTTCCAAACATGAGACACCCCTTCAATCAGATGACCTGAGCTGCGAAAGAGGGAGTCCAGCTGAGTACAATACAGTGGAGTGGCAGGGATGCCAGGGCACAGGTGGAGGGATGTGTGGGTTTAGAAAGAATCCTCACAGAAGAGGACCCTGCAGGACAGCAACCATCACCACCACTGCTTCTTCACTCGCTACAGCAAATATCAGCGAGAAGCAAGGTCACAGGACAGAATGGCCATGGTTCTGATTCTGAAATTTCATCATGCAGGCAGACTGCTACTTACATGTAGTCTCTCTAGTGTTTGTAACTTTCCAAGCAGGATTTACCATCTCCATATCACAGCTCTGAGATTGTAACATGCAGTATGCTTAAATGCACCTCTGAGACCTACGGGAAAAATCTCCTCATCCTCCTTAGCCATTGTGGCCCCACACACTCCAAGAAACACTGCCCCACCAGGCAGAGGAAACCAGACTGCCACATATATGTTATTGATTACCTCCTTCAGTGCAAATTCGTGAAGACACTTAGAGAGTCTTCTGTTTCCCATTCCTGCTCTCTCTGCATAGACCTGGAAAATTCCTGTGCTCTCAGCACAGCAACACAGACTCTCCCCACTTTTCATACACCACTCAACGTGTGTTGGGAGCTGGGACGCTTACAGCTCCCCAGGTCCACAGTTCTCTAAAGCGCAGCGGAGGACATCATCTCTCCATTGCCATCATACCTTCATTTAACCCAAACACTTTGCTAAGAATAATTAAATCTCTCACACAAAATATAAAAAACACTTATTATACAGACTGTTGGCAGAACATCCAAAATCAATGATAATTTCATCAGTAAGAACCGTACTTTTTGTCTTCAGGTTTAATCACAGATGGATCTGTAAGGTTTTCCCCAACACCTACAACAAAATCAACAGTGTGTGTTATAGAGGAAGGTAGTCATGATTTCATAATCTGGCACTTTACAAAAAAAATGTAACTATCCATTTTCTCTGTAGATCATAAAGTGTCATAATTAAAGTGGTCATGAGTTAAAAAGAAAATGCTATGAATATAAAAATCTGTTAAGTATTGGCAAACATACAGAGTTCTTATTGCAGTCCTAACCTCAGCTGCTTTGAGGTTTATTTATACGTAGACAGAACGCTTATGCAAATACACTAAATATTATGCTGAAGCTCAACTAAGCAAAATGTGACCAACCATAAGACTGCTACTTAAGTTGGAGTAAAGGTGTTTATCAGATGTGGATCTTACTGATATCAGTAGGTCTACTCTCAGATACACATTCTCTTCAAGGTAACAAACAGGACAAGCCACAACTTCGTGAACCGCAAATGCTTGGGCCTGTTATCCCTTTTGTCTTCTGGGTGGTCATGGAAGCATGTTAAATACATAATTCCATCATGATACCTGAATGCTGTACTTATGTAGCAGCTTTCCCTAAACTGATGACATACTACCATTTTGCCAAAAAGCTCTTCTCTTATATCTGAGGAAATCATTGTGTTTTTACACTGATGAAAAAAGTCTATGATCACATGCTATGTAACTATTTTTATTTCAATAGGCCACTGATGGTAAGTTTATGTTCTATGACAAACACAACTAAAGATTATGGAAAGAGCATATTGTGATTGAAATAATACCCCCAAAATTGCAACACCATTCAATGAAGGTCATTTCTGTTGATGTAGATTAGACAGAACGTGGTGTATAGGCATGCAGAGATGGCCCTGGTATTACATAGTAAATGGTAATAGACATTAATCCTATTAAAAGTCCAAGCCGAGCAGCCCTTGCACTTTTCCTAAACTCCAGATCAGAGAACTACAAGATAAACACAAGGCCAAAACTAGAGCAGATTTCAATTTGTTTGAGATGGAAACTGAAGCTCCAGTCTTCATGAGATTTACATAGATGTTTAAATTCTCCATGTCTGAGCCAACACACTTGGTCTGGAACTGTCAAAGAGATGTATAATAAACCCAAGCAAACTTCAGACAAATTCTAGTAGGCTATGGTGAAGACACATTCTTTCCGTATTTTTTTTTCATGTGCAGCTAAAACCAAATGAAGGCAAGGATGGAATTATAGGTTTATTTTGCATAATAAGCATGTCTTTTTGTAATTCACAGCTTCTGGATGCTGTACAATGTAAGTTTGTTAAGTCTCTGTCTACCCACACACATTTCCCTTGACAGAAATGACAAACAATATTGTTTATACTGTTTGATGGGTGCTGTTCATCTTCTGAACATTGTCAAATGTTTTATCTCTTTAAAATATGCTGTGTTCCCACTTACACATGTACAGTAAAGTGATCACATGCTCTTTGAAGGAGTCACCAGAGTTTGCGAATAGCATTCAGGCTTGCAGCTTATGTAAACTGCTTACAGATTTATTAATATGAAAAACAGAAAAATACAGAAAGCAGTTTGCACTCTTCTGACAGATACATACATTAAAGTGTATATATACATAGGTACACTTGAATCTCTGTATTATTTATGTATCTTAATAAAAATAAAAATACCTGTAACTGTCAAGTGGTTTTTTGGAGCTGGCTGAAATGTTCCTGCACACTTTATTCTACCTGCTCTTTTGCCCATTCAGCCAAGATGTATTTGAAGCTATATTATTTTCCCACTACATCTACATTAATCCAGAATGTTTCTGTGGATACTCATTTATCAGTGCTGCACGTCAGATATCCAAGAGTTTCTCAAGTTTGCCAGTATGTAATTTAGCCCATTCCTCAGTATTAAATTCTCTTTCGAGAGAATTCCTATTCACTGGGTTTCAAATAGTGAACCTCTGCTAGCAGTCACCTTGTAAATCCAGGACAAGGAGCTCCCCACAGGTGTACACGTAGGTCCAGTGAGAGAAGGCTAGCATTAGCTCTTCCAGCAAGCTGCTGGGAGTAATCTCGTCTCCGTTGTTATTGTTGTATTTCCGAAACTCGCCAGTCATGTACTTCTCAATGGTCAGCCACTGATTCATTGAATGGCAGTACATGAGGAAAACTTCCAGGAACCTGTAGATTTAAATGCTGTCTATCAGGAGCTGGCAGGGTAATGAACATCCTCACAGTCAGCACATGGCATAATGCAAAACAAATATACCGAAGAAAGGACACCTCTTCCCCAGCCGTAACGTTTTGAACAGAAGGAGGTACCAAGTGGTAGACAGCACAAAGGCTTTCTTGGTTTGATAACTCTCAAAAAAAAGCACTTGACCAGAAAGTATAGTTTATGGACAAATGACATAATCTGATTTACTACGAGCTATATCGAATTGTCTGACGTTAATTGTATACAAGGCAATTCTTGCTTAAGTCTAAGGAACAGTGCTATGAAGAAGCTTATTTTGCCATCACATATAGCTATAAAGACAAAGTTCAAATCTGCCTACTTTTCCTCCTAAAATGATGATCAACAATCATCAGACTGTCTAAGTAGCAGTTCTTTCAACCCACTATGGAAAAGCAGGCTGTACTATACCTGGGATACAGCTAAGACAAGAAACCTTTGGCACTTAATACTTAAAGACAGTGATTTTACCTTGGTGTATAGGGAATACTATAAGGTTTCACTTGATTGAAGGTATAGATTAACTTCTGGGCAGCCCTTTGCTGTTGGATCTCCTGAAGAAAATAATGTTATAAAAATTACTTTCATTTTCATGAAGAAAGGTACCATGAATTTGTCAAAATAGATAAACAAACAAACAAACAAACAGCTGATTGCATACTGTTTACAAATGGGAGACATATCCACCTCAAAGCCTTTTGCTTTCCAAAAGATAACATCAAACCACATGTTAAGCATGATGAAGACATTCACATGTAAGCAGTATAACATTTAAGGCACATCAGGCTAGGCCAGTCAGTGAGCCTTCAGGTCTGAACTCACCCTCAGGCAGAGATGCAACACTGTGCCATCGTGAAAGATCTTTTGCCAAGTCTGAACCACCTCTGGCAGAAAAGACTTCACAATAAATACTTGTCCCAACTTTAATACATCATTCTCAGACCAAGTACAAATGACCTTCATGGCCCTCCGCAGACCCCCATCCATCTCCTCCCGTGACAAGACTTGGATCATTGCAGCCATACCACGCTGGGACCAGGATGACATGCTTTTATCAAGGTTCATAGGTGAACTTTCCTCTAGCTGATAGACGGTCACTTCCTCTCCAGCTTAAACAGAAGGAAGTCTTGTTAGCAGAAGTCACACATTGCAGAAACAGAAGAGAACTGCATTTTGATTTGATATCTTAAAATAACATACCACTTTGTATGCCACACTTTAAAACACACAGATACCTTTGGAAGCCACACTTTAAAAGAGAGCTGTTTTATCATTACTGTTCTTTGGTGTGAAAACTTCTCCAGCCTAAATTTACACTACTTACTACATATATTCCACTTAAGATCTACTATGATAACATAAGTGGTCCAAAGAGCTTGTGTTAAGCCTCTGAACAGAAATGAATTCAAGACCTCCAGCATACTTCCATGCAACAAATGTCATTGATATTCTGCTCTATAGAAATCAATCTCATTTGCTACAGCTTTCTAAGTACTTAAAGATGGTTGAGCTTTAAAAGTACGTATTGTTACAGGGTTACCATTTTACCTCCAGTGTATGAACTTTAAGTATCCTGAGTGTGGCTGCCTCTGTTCATGCACTCATGTGGACAGCAAATTTTTAGTAAAGACTTGTTTTAAGTTAATCAAGACCCACGGAACACTCAAGAGTATTTTCCTTCTAATTGTGCTTAACAAGAATAAACCAAATAAGCAAGGCAAACAAACACATACAGTTGTAATAGTTATCAACTACAAAATTAAAGGGCTAGAGAGTCCCACCTTTTGACGCAAACAGACAGCCAAGTTGTTTGAAAAGTGGTGACTTGGCCATGATGAGCCAGGGAAATCAGACTGAAAGGACATCACCTTCCTTGGAGAAAGGAATGCTAGGAGAACTAGCTAAAGCAAATTAACAGGAAGTTGACAATTTTGATGTTTTAAAATACTATTTGTCTTTTGCCTAGAAATTCCAATGTTATTTGTACTGCACAAAATTTCAGTTGTTCTGCTCCTGCCAATAACGTTTTTCTGAAAGGAGAACAAACCTGGTGAGCTTTAACTCGGTCGCACTCTGTTTCCCCCTATAGTTGCAACAGCATTCCTCTCTTGCAGTGTAAGCGAGACACCTTTCTTTTGCCATCATTTGTAAACTAACAGAAGAGTGGACTGATTTTTTAAACCTGTCTTTGCTTCTTGCAATTCACATTATTTGCAATGTTAATTCATAAGAAACAAATTTTCACTGGCAAGTGTGATGAGATAACTGTATCTGCAAAATGGCAAAGATTGCCGTAAGGAAGGACAAACTGGATTCAGATTAGCAGACTTTCTCCCTGCTCCTGAGCACACCCTCACCAGTTAACACAAATAGAGATGCTGTCGAATGTCACAATTTGCGCACATTTTCATTTAAAAAAAAAGCAACAGAAAAGCCAATGTCTTACATAAAAGACAGATACTTGAATAAAGATACTATAACTAGAGACATTTTTTAATCTTACGTTAAGTCTTCGTTTTATTGTCTTTTGACAATTTAATACCTAGAAAGGTGTCTCCTGGGAGCTTCAAAGATTAGAACGTTCAATATGCTCATAGCTATATTAATTATCTGCAGCAATCTGGTCCCAAGAAATCCTATGGTGCTGCAAGTATCAGCAATTAGTTGCTGTGAGACAAAAATATTCTACCCATTGAAAAGCAGGCACCTAGATCTCAAGTGTCTAGAGGCAGAGCTTCTGCTGCTCTAAGCCAATACTGCACATTAATTTCAGAACTCTTCCAAATTATTTATGTATTATTCTCTACCACTCTTGAGTGACAGCACAGTTCTTTTTTCCTTGGCACACTACAAATCTTCTGTATTAAGTACAGGAGTAGTGCCCTTTCAACCAATACCTGGTCTTCTTCTTGATGGGCTATCCTATACATGGCCCTACATGTATGTGTGTATCTGTGTGTGAGAGAGGGAGAAACAGAGAGAGAATGCAGGTATTAAGGTTAAGGGGAATCTTTTTGCTATCTTCAGCTATCCTAATGATAAGTATAGAGAAGATAGAGTTAGACTTATCTCTGAGGTCAACAGTAATCACATCAACAACAACAGATACAAGCTACAGAAAGGGAAATCCCCATAAATACTGCAAAAAATACTAGGTTCATAATGAAGTCAGTTAAACACTGGAAAAGTTTGTCCAGCAAAGCTAAGGAGTCTGCATTTACAGACATATACAAAATGCAATTGGACATGCCCTCAGCAACCTGATCTGAATTGGCCGCAGAGCGGGTTGGACCGGATGACATCCAAAAGTCCCAAAATTACTGCATGACTACAATTCTATCCTGGTTCTTCTCTTTCAGAAAAAAAGAATTGCTGAAATTAATCCAAGGAAATTTCACAAGCACAGTCTTTAAAAAATATAATGCACTAACTATTTGTTAAGCAGAAAGCATAACCAAGGAGTTGGTACTCACCAAAGAGCTGGACTGGTGTAAACGGTATGGTCTGAGCAAGTCTCATTAAGTTGTTTCTTTCAACAGCTGCAAACAACATAGATTTCAGTACTATACAGAATAAACAAAAAGCCAGCTGAGTTTCAAAAACATCTGGTGGCACTTTACTGTAGTGTACAAGGCCAAGGAGGCTGCAGTGTGCAATCTGTGTCAGACCTGACCACCATTCTACCCGTCTAGCAACTCCCTTTAGCATGTCCATGGTATCTCGCAAGTATCAGCTGCCACTCTTCCCTCAACACATTGAAATCCTTCTTAAAAGGAAACATATTCTCTGTGACAAGCCCCTTGCACCCTGGCTAGAAGAACTGCTTCTGCTAACTCTTCACTCTCCTCCTTCCACCCAGCGCTGCTTCTACCTGCTCCTTCTGCCAGCTCCAGCGCAGCAGCGTTCACAGCATGCCAATGAGAGGCATTGGCCCCAGCTGCCCTCACTGCCTGTCTCTGTCAGGCTCAGAAGCACCAGGGGATTTAGCAAGGCATCACAGGAAAATCCAAGCTTGCCCTGCACAGAGCACTGTTTCTTCATCTGGGCTCCTCGCCAAAAAACATCAGCAACATTATTGTATCTCTCTAATTGGCATCTTCTTTCTCAGGCTAACACCTTCCAAACTTCAGAGTGCTGACTAAATATTTATGGATTTGTCCTCACAATGACTCAGTTATCAGAAAATGGGAGAGAGGTGTGAAGTAAGCTGCAAAGAGCGTAAGACTAGAATAAGGAGGCAACGTGGATGCTACAGTGCTGACTGCCTAATTTCCCTGCTCAATGGCTGAAGACAAAACTAGTGTCCAAAGCAGCGAGCGAACCACAGCAGAGTTGTGTTTCTCTGCAGAGCAACAAAAAAGCCCTGATGTCAGACTCTTCCAGAACTGCGACACTGCCTGTCCTTCTTTTTAACATTAGTTCTCTGAGCAGAAAACAATTAGAGCTTATTTAGCCCAAAGGAGAGACCAACAGGGACCCGTGACATACCAGGCCATAACTTAGGGTCCTCATTTGAGATGATCTGCATTTCAGACTCCATTTCAAGACTTGTTTACATATTCCGAATTCAACAGGCACTGGTTCACATGCCTTAATAGTTTTGGAGCCTGGACTGAAAATCAAGGTTCTCCCCTGATGCCTCACTAGGAACATGCTCTAGTCCTGAAGTTAGTGCACAGCAGGGACAAGGAGGTGAACTCGGGAGCTGTGAGACCCGTGCCATCTGTCAGACCCTGCCAGCACTCACTCTAGTGCCTCCAGAGGCAATGTGAAGTGGACTTGCACCAGCTGCTGAACTTGGCTCAAAACTCAAGTTCTTTTGGGTGGGCAGAGAGGCAGCACTGTATTTGTGGGCACAACGTGATACCAAATAAAATGTATAAGCAGTATATGTTGCAGGATTTTAGTATCATACTTGTGGGCTTCATTGGCTAAATTCTACCCCAGTCTTCCTGAGGAAAGAACACCTACACTGGAAACCTCTGGAGACATTTGCCAACTCATGGCGGAACTCTTATTTGTGCTAGAAAGTCCTACCTAATCTCAGACAGCATGCCTGACAAAAGCCAAATTAATCACTGCACCATCGCCACGATGTCAGAGAAATTACCCCTGTACACTGATTACAAACTAGGAGGTGTTATTCCCAGTGAACATCGCATAGTCTTTTGAACTCCAGGAGGCTGCTAATGCTTCTGGTTCACCCTAGGCTTCCCTTTAAAGCAGGCCAAGTCCCGCAGGCAACAGAGACATCTACTGGCAAGCTCTCCACGGTTCTCCTTCAGGAAAAAAACGAAATCCAAGCTTTGGAAAATCTGCTCGCACTCAGTTCAGGAAAAGACAGGACTGCAGGCAATTAGCATCGAAGTGATTTATTCCCTGCCAGACTTCCAGGATTTCACAGGTATATAAACACAGATTAAGTGGTACAGGAGCAATTAACTGAAGAAACCAGAAAGTACAAAGGAGGATGTGGGAGGTGTCAGGGGAAGTGACAAACGAGTGCCTCCTCTGCCCCTCCAGGAACTGGAGCTCTACTCATTGTTTCCACTGATATTTTGAAATCGATTATCTACATTCTGTTCTGGATTTGCTAGAAATACCCGGAATGGAGTAATTAGCAGCAAGAAAATAACTCATAATTTCCTCACTGGAGTGTTAGCCATGAATTAATACAGAATCTTCCTCACAGTGGGTAACTGTGCAACCCTTCAAAGTGAAAATCACAGAAGATGACAAGGGAAGAAGTAATGTTCTATTGAATTTGTCAAATTACTCAGCTATCTTTCTGGTGCCTCCTGCTTACCTGAGTAATGATGATGCAGATCTTGAGATGTTTTCAAGCAGGCAACGATATCTGAAATGACGTTTAAAGCATCATTACTTTAATTATTATAGCAGAGATAAATGCATGATTTTTGCATTCCTTCCATCCCAGAGTTTGTCACAAAACAGATTAATCAGAATTACTGTCTCAGCATTCTAAAGAGGAGAAATACTAACAGGGTTTAACTACCTGATACTGTATGTATGTGTACTATATGTATATATATGTATGTATACTATACAATATGTATACTATATTGGCAGGTTTCAGTCATCAGTGTAATATAGCCAGATGACTTATTTATTCATGGAAATGGTGGGAAACTTGTGATATTAACCTCAAGGACATGTAGATTCTTTAAGCCAATTACACCTCTGGGATATTAAAAGCACTTTGCTGTCCATCATGCTTCATAGCCTCCCAAAGGCATGGTTTTTCCAACTCCATCCTCAGTCATTAAGCATTCCATTAACTATACTATTACACCAAAGTTATAACAATACTGTCCCATTAACCCACAACTTCTAAAATGCTGTTAAAATATAAACAGACAAAGAGCTATCCTGTTACATATTTAACAGGCATGGCTAGATGAAACTTGGTTCAAAAATTTTTATTTTGTAAAAAGTCATTCTAATAAAATCAAGATTAATGAGCATGTTTCCATCAATTTGCTGAAATAACTTTGTTCTATTGGAAAACAATCCTTCAAAATGCCAGACTGTAGAAAGCATGTATGCTGTACTGCTTTTAATTCTGAAAAATGGGGTAATCAAAACTGAATCTTCATCAAAATATTTGAACATTACACTTTTCTTCCTGGTGTATTTTATTTGCTTATATTCCCTTTTCTAGTGAAAGAGATCTTAAATAAGAAACACAAATAGATGTTGGGGGAAGGGACAGCATTTCCACAGAGTGCCCTTGGTGATTCAAGGTCTCTTCAGCTCTCTTTCTTGCTGGACCCAACTGGTTTTGTTGCATTTTGTATGTTGCAAAATGTGGAATGGGGGCTAAGTCATTCTTCTGAAGATGGGAAAACTGGATTTTAATCAAAGCAATGGTGTGCTCTAGAGAGCAGCCCCACAACTCACTATGCTTGCAGCAGTGTGCTTCAGCACTGCAGCATTTTGTGCACAGCCAGACCCAGAAAAAGCAGCACTTGAAAGAGAGGTAAGTCTAAGAGCAACTCGTTTCTGCATCACAGCTAGCCTCAAAAAGAGACAGCTGCCCAGCTGCTCAGCCTCTTGCAGCTAAGTGGCATGTCAGGAAAATGGGAAGATAGACTAGAAGGCAACAAATACAAGTGAAGTTAACTAGCACTCTGCTTTTGTGGAACACAGTTGTTCCTCACTATAACCTTGAATTTCTTCATTGGCAATTTCATAATAAATTCAATCCTTCACTGATCTCATAATCTCAGGGAAAGCACACAAACAGAGGTATTACAACAAACCGCAACTTGAAAAATCAAGCATACATTAAAATTTTTATATCACAATCTATCCTCAGGAATACACCCTGCTCTAATTTAGGAGATCTCTTAGGCTGCCAGGGATGAAAGTGGCACCATCATCTTAAAGAGTGTCTTCCTGCTGAAAAGGACAACATCACTGGCAGACTAGAGTAAAAACAGACTTTTTAAGATTTTGCAGTTATCATGAGAAAAACACGTCCTCATAAAAAAATCTTTCACTTTAAAGTACGAAACAGTAACTAACATACGAAACAATAGTTGAACATTTTCCTATAACCCTTCAACTACAGTAAACTAACTTCCTTTTGGATTTCGTACTTCACAATTGTCAAAGCGAGATTTGCAGAGAGGAATTAAAATGAGTGACAAGCAACCAAAAACTTACTGTCAGTTTCCCCTGAAGTTCTCAACCTGTTTAAAAGCAAGCATTTGATATTTTACTCCAAAATTTCAAGTTAACACTGTTAGATATATAGTAATATCATCTATGTGGAGGCAAAAGTCACAAAGGTTTGATCAGCAATCATAAAAAAAACAACCCTCAGTGCAACTTTGATCATCGCAACAATCAGCAAACAATCTTCAGTTACTGAAGAACAGCCACAGTTTTCTGCATGTTTCTTTCTAGGCTTTATGTTGAGCTGCTCTTACAAATCTGCACCACTGTTCATATCATTTACACTGCAATAACAGTATCAGTTTAAAACCACTTCAATCACACACACAATTGTTCATTTTTCAGTCAATGCTGAGATGTATTAAGAGCTACACAGGCCATTAGCATTGCTTGCACAAAAACAGACTTTTTGAGATGATGGTCCTTTGGATTAGCAAGGCTGCAGAGTCTACAGCATCAGCCTTAATATTAAAGCAGTCTTTGTTACAGAAGACAGCAGATAAGATTCACCTCACAGACCAGAGAGATCCCACTGAAGACAACAAACTAAGTGACATAATCAGGCCACTCAACAGACTGTAAGTCCTGCTGGTAAGTATGCATTTTGCCTACTGCCTATAAATAACTGGGTGACAAAAAAAAAAAAAAATCCAACCAAAAAACCACAGCATGGGTAAAAAAAACCAGTATCTTTTTTCTTCTTCACAAGGTGAAATCACATGAGATGTGATAGCTTTCTAGTGTCTTTTATTTATCACATCCACAGTGTTACTAAATAAGAGAGATATAAAAGAAACTGATGAAAAGAAGAAAGAAAAGGAAAAGGAACATGGAGACAGCACTGCATGTGCAAAAAATAACCCAAATATTAAGATACTGCTCAAATAAGCTGGAAAAAAAAATTTTAAATCCACAATAAAATTGAAAACACTTTTTGAAATCAGTATACTTTCACTAAATATAATCAAAGCTTAATAACTCTTGAAAACACATTAAGAAAGCCAAGCTAAATATTTTGTAAATGTGCAGACTCAGTATGAAACAGATTAATCAAAGAATGAGAGAAGCTTTCAGGAGCTGCTAACATTTTAATTATTAAAAAAGGAAACACACAATTTGCACAGCAAAAGCAAATGCAACTTTTCATGCCCACTAGATTGGAATAATCGCTAGTTAAACATGCTATGGTGATCTTAGTTATTGAATTAGAAAATTGGATTATTGTTAGAATAAAGAGGAGTGTATTCCACCTAAAATTATACACTTTGTTTAAATGGATCTCCTGTATCTCCATCAATAAGTCTTCATTTAAAGAAACTTAAACAGACTGAATTGCCTTAACTCTTCATCTCATCCTAAGTGTGTTGCAGAACTGAAGTGGAAACCTGCAGAAAGTATAGAAGTCTCTTTGTAAAAGCATGTGGTTAATATCTTCATACACTAATACATACGAGGAGTTCCTGTCCAGACTACTGTTCTTGGTGGTTCCAAATACGCTACTACTCAAATCCTGTAAATAAGAGAGATACTTTTACTGGTAAAATCTGCACATCACTGTCATATACACACTATGCAACTCAGAAAGGTACAATCTTGAAAACACTTATTGATATGCTTATTGTTAGCATGAATAATGACACTGACAGGCAGGTGAATCACAGCACTGCCATACCTACACTAAAATGGAACTAATGTGCTCACATTACAGTTTTCCATGCTTTCTCCATACATTTGAATAAAATATTTAGGTACTCACCTATATACCAATACACTCACAAAAGTGTGTTAAAGGTCTAACATGGACAGTATTAGAGAACTCTCTTTATATTGGAAAAATCCAATTTGCAGATAGCCTTTACATTTGTTGAAAATAAAATGCACCCTAAAGCTCTATAACAGAAGCAAGTAACACACTGAGCAGCTTTCCAGTGATACTTAGATCACGTATTTTCCAGGTCTTGCAGTTAAAGAAGTACTTAAATAGTCTTTTAAACTTCCAGCCATATTAGGGAAAACTGGCCCAGCTGGGTCCTCCTAAGATCCTAGTCAGAAATGGGACTATTCTTCTGAATAGTAGTCAGGTAGACTTCAATCCTTGAAAGAAACAGAGCCCCTGAAAAAAGTTCGAAGAGGATAAAGCTTAAGGATGAATTAACTAAAATTCGGATTTTGATATTATCTGAAACTTAAGTCACCATTTTTTAAATTTCATTCATATTTTTACCTTGGAAGTTTGCTTTGCAGATGAAAAAATCTTTAACAAAACCGAAGCATTCCTACACACACCCTTGCTTTGCTCCCTGCTGCCCATCAGGAGGGACTTTTGAACCACTGGTGTTCAGTGGGTAAATCTGAGAAGCACCACTTTAGGAAAAATACATTTCTTTCAAATATATCATATCCAAGTGGAACAGTTGGATGCAGGAATATTGTTACGTCTCAGCGATATATATAAACTCTCATAACGCAGACAGGACTTAGGGAGAGGCATAGTGACTCAGTGGGTATTGGAGGCTGCATCTTGAAAGAATAAACAATTTGAAGTTGGTGTTCTGGAAGTGGCCAGCTTTGGCCTAACTCCAATCCTGCTCTAATCAGTGAAATTTTTCTGAGAACCTTAAAAAACCCACCCTTGAGTTTTACCTAAGACATCTTAATATGAGCTTTGAAGCACCAGATTACTTGGTCCCTTCACACAATTTTCCTGACTATACCTTTATTTTGCTTGTCTGACCCTGTGTTTCAAATTTCAAAGATTTATTGATTTCGACTCCAAGCTCAGTTTTTACAGAATACACAATCAGTAAATTTATTTCTGTTTCTCTCTCCACTTGTTCATACAAAAAACTGCCATTTAAAAAATTTAGATTCAAGCTATCTACCCTGGTATTTGGGATTCAAATTCTACAGCACTCAGAACAGAATATTTGAAACTATCTGGTTTATTTTTCTTTGCTAAAAAAAAAAAAGAACTTACAGCATTTACAGTGAAAAATAAGCTAGGCTTTTAAAGATCACCATTTTAATAATCAAGAGTGCTATAAGTAAAACAGACAAGGAAAGGTGCTGTTGAAAAAGGAAGAGGAAAGGATTATTTCACAGTTCCTTTTCTGAATTTATTCTTTGTTAGTTTCCTTTCATATCTCTGAGATACCCCTAAGCAATGTAGTGAAAAATAGATTTTCTCCCATTAGCTACACAACTGTAAAACATACAGAAGTTTCCATAATCCAGAATCCTGCCCTCAGTCTTCAGGAAATATAAATTGGTCTATATTGCTTTGCATAGGCAGAGGACCTTTACATTATGGAACTGCAAACTATTCTGATAAACAACATGATATGGTGCTTATAAACCAGCGGTTATTCTTAATTTCTTAATTATTATTATTAATAATAATGCAATTATTAATATTTAACTCCCACTTTGCAAGAAATACTATCTCTGTGTGACAGGTTAAGAGCTACCTAGCTAGCTCTCCAAAATTTACTTCACTCTGCTAACCAGTTCTGCCCACAGGTTCAAAACCAAGCTGTGTGCTCACTCATTGCCTAATGAAGCACCAACACATGCGTCATTTCTGACCAGCCTCACCATACTCAGAATCAGTCCGTGATTCAATAATTTAATATCCTATTCAATAATCTCAGTAGAGTGTTAACAGCTGTTAAATTATTCATTTACTCCCACACACGTGCTGTGCCAGCAAAAAACAAAGCTTCTCATCTCTCAAGAGGTATTTCATGACAAAAAACCAGCTACCCTGGGCTGATCCTAGCCAAAACTATGAACTAGGATGTGTAATCTTAGGTCTTACCTCTCGAGAATGTCTCAGGTAATCACAGAATGGTATGGAATGCCTACCGATGTCTTGATTTTTTATTTTCTGGTGCATGTAACTGAGATGTTCCAAACCTAGCCAAAAGAGCAGGTGTCAGCTATTTCCAGAGTGCAAATAAACATCTCTATGGTCACAAACTAAACACCTATGCAGTGCTATAAAATAAACACCTACACACCATATTGCCCAAGCAAACACATAAAGGGCTATAAAAGCAATAACAGAATTTCAAGGGTTGAAATGGACTGTTTCCATCCTCTGTCAGTAGATTTTGGAGGAATGCAGCCCTTCTCAGACCATGCTGTGCTGTGTCACTGTATTCCCTGATGCACCTCCCAGCAGCTCGCAGGGTGAACCCAGTGAGCCGCATCACAGCAAAGCTGAAAGAGAAGATGAACTATGCAAAGGATTTCTGAGAATGAAAGAGCTGGAGAATTACTAAAAGAAGAGTAAGAATGTCATTCCCTTTTCACTCCAACAGAGACGATACAGAATTCATTTCTTCCCTTTGAAGGATGTGTTTCTGAGCAATGAGTAATGAATAATGCATGCAGAGGATCTGCCAGCAGATACAGTATCGCAGCACTGCCTCTGAGTGTAAATGCCCTGAGAAATTCACAAGAGAGTTTATTTTTGCAATTAGCCAGGGTGCCACTTCAGAAGACACCTCAGGAAGCAAGACAAGGATATTATCCTCCTTGCTTCCCACTTATTCTTGAGGATTACTACTCTACTATCTCCCACATGAGACAGCCAGCACTCTCAGAAAGGTTTAACTGACCTTCCATCCAACCTATGTCCCTTTTCCCTGTGTAATGACACAGCAAATAACCAAGTCGTGCGTGCCAGCAACCTAATTCTGTAAAAATTATGTCATGAAGTGAAAGTGGTGGATGACACTTTGAATTTGTAAATTTTTATTTACTGTTTCTTTTTAAAAGCTGTTCTGAATTTCACCATCTGCAAAATATCACATACTTAGCTGACTGAAATTAGACACAGTGAGCCAGTTCTTGCTGTGTTTGTCTTTCTCATTCCAGACATTGATCTCTGCAGGCTCTGAGCTCACTTGGGTGTTCTGGGGACAATCATCCACTCTAATCACCTGGCAAGACACAGAAAAAACGACACTTGATTTATAGGATGACTAGCACCTGTGCAGTTCCTCTGACAGCCTAAAACATGGCCTTTCAGAACACCACTGAAATGCCAATGACTGAACTCGCTCCCAGCTGAGAAACAGATTTTCCCGTTTTTGTTACAAGTTGCAGAAGACGCATTGCTTTTCTCTAGTAAACACTACTGATGAAAGATCTAGCACTACAGTTTTTTAAAACAAAGTCTGAAGTCCCTCAGAATACCTTCAGAGGTGTTAGGTCTCAAAGTTCAAGTCTAAGATTTGTTGCTGACCTGAACATCTTATGTAAACAAATCCATCTTCAGCTTTCATCTCATTAAACAGACAACTCTTTTCAGCTGAAAAAGGTCCTAGGAACCTCTTTAAGATTTTACAAATAGTTTTTTATATATGTGCACACACATACAGCTATGAAAGTTGTCCCATACATAGGACACAATCAAGACGCTGCAATGTGCTAAATGTTTGATGGATTCAGGGAAAACACTGCAGGACTGCTGCATGCAGAAGACAACATTACAAGGCCTGGCTTGCTTGTTTACAGTTGCACACTGCCTGGATATGGGTCACTACTCCTTCAGTCTATCCTACGTGATATGAAGCCTCCCCAAGTCCTCCTGCCCTCTAAAGAGCAAGGACTGATGCCTTTCCGTGTAATGTCAATAACAACCCTGCTATACTACCTAGCAAAGTCTACAGACTTCAACATGTTCAAAACTGAAATCCCACACATTCAAACAAAAGGGAAATTCAACCAAAGCCAGGCACACAGACAACACCCCCCAATTTGTGTGCAGCATTTTAAATGTATACATTTTCAACTAATCCACACTGCAGAACTGCTCTTAATGAATGAAAAAGACAGCTATGAGATATGTGATTCTCTTGCATCTGCACATACCGGCACCTGAAGGGGTTTTTGATTCTTCTTTTCTCTCCCAGACTTTCTGTCTCTGTTTTGTTGTTTTGCTTTTGATGCCGCACTGTGGTGTAGCTCACTGGAAGGTAAAGACTCTGTGGGAAAGTGTCAAAAAACACCATTAAGCTACAGAGCTCTGTTTACTAAGAGAAGATCTGATAAGACTGTGAGTTGGCAGATCTCCAAAGCAAGCTGAGAAAGACTTGCGACACACAAAGCTAATACTCCTGCAGTTCAGTGCAAAGACATGCACCATCACAAGATATAAAACCACAAATACTATCCATCATCTCATACTACTCATACTTAGAACTGGAATCCGCTATATTTTAGCTGTTGATAGGGAAACGTGGTGGTGGACAGGGAGGGTTTTACCTGGCTATAAAAAAATACACCTCTTCATTCTCCATGCATCCATTTGACCCATGACACTGCTAATGTATCTCCCAAGGGACTGTGTAACTTATTTTGACTCCTGCAACTCTTGCATTGCATCCCCAGGGCACAAGACTTTCCCAGAGCAAGCATGGTCCCTCTGTTACCCTGGTTGTGCAGCCACAGCCATAGGGTTCCCGTCAAACTGGGAGAATCAGGGTGGCTGACACACAGGTGTGGTGCAGCCTGGATATCAGGCACACGTCAGAAATTCCATACAGCAGTCTGACCCAGCACAAAGAAAGTGAAGGAACAACTCTGGACTCTCTGCTACCACCCTCCACCGCAGCTAATACCTCCTGGGTGCAAAAGAAACATTTTTATAATGTCTTGGGCTCCCCAGTAAAAGACACTATACAGGTATAGTGGTTTATAATTACCACCTATGGCCTTGCAGGTTTTCCCTCTTTTCTCTTTCTTAGAGGATTGTAAGCTGTTGCTCCTGCAGAAACTCCAGTTCTTCCGGAGTGGGCTGATCCAGACGGAGGTGCTGCGTTTCAGGTTATTCTGAGAGATGACGCTGCTGTGATGTGACCTGTCAGAGTTGTAGGAGAATGATTTTGATTCTTTTATCTGAACATGACTGGGAGGACTACCTGTGCAATTGCAGTCACTGTTATAGGTGGTATGTATGCACATGGACGACTTCTTCGTTTCTGAACTGAAAACCCCTTTTTCATCACCTTCAGAAAATCCCCAGTTCACATAACCACCTTCAGTTTCTTCCCTGTCATTGCAGCAGGGTGCTGCACTGTCTTCAATATCCAGTGATGGCTGGAGACCAAGAGGCTCATTAGCCTCTACGGCATTAGGCTTTTCTGATGGCAAATGAGTAACAAAGTCTCTCCGGCTCCATTGATAATCTTCTGTCTCTTTTCCCACAAGGCTGACACCCCCCAAGTTTTGCTGCACCACAGCACTACTTTGCAGTTGATTTCTAAATGTATTGTCGCTGTACTTGACAGGAGTGCACAAAAAGGACAAATTTAAGGTGACGTCCTCAGTGAAAGACCCTCCCTGATGGTCAGGTGGCACCAGCAAAAATTGTCCATATCTAGGGGTTGACTTAGTCTCAGAGGATACTCCTGAGGTGAGTGTGTCACTTTCTATTTCTGTCTTTCGAGAGCTGTCTTCTACCACCTCATTACTCCCAGTCCTCAATACGTGGCCTTTGCGCTCTGATGGCCACTGACTCCTTACCAAGCTCCGTAAGAGGGAGGGTGGCATGCTGTAGTAGCGGTATTTCTTGTCATACAAACACTCCAGGCTGTTCAAGGTCTTGGAATAGAGCGCATTGCTCCAGCTATGGGGCAGCTTCTTATAGGCTCGACGTTTTGTATCAGCCAGTAAGGCTTCTTCCACCTGCAAGGTGTCTACAGCTGAAAGCACTTTCAGGATGTCCACTGTCAAGGCAGACAAGTCTTGTAAATGTCCTAGCTGGCTGTCCAGGGAGAGTAAAGACTCCTTGATACAAAATACCTTCTCATGCACTTCTTTAAGCTGCAGAAACATCTCCTCCACTCTAGGTGGAAAAAGAAAATATAATTAAAATACTAAAACACAGATCTTTACTTTTGCTTGCCAGATGATGAAGGAAGCCATTAATACATTTTAAGAAGTCAGTGTTTCAAGCAGCCCTTTATTTTTTGTTTAATAGTGACTTCTATTCCCATGAATATCTATATTTGTAAAAAACCATCCAGACTTACAACATGTCTTTCAGATTACTGGGCCAACAGCCAGTGACTGGTAAGGAGACAGGCTTTTTGCTCAAGGAGTATCTATTTTAAAAACTGCTGTTCTCCTGCTAATGTCCATTCCTTGCCATAGAACTACTAAACCACGGACAGCAGGACACAGCTTTGGAAATGCTGCATTGGCTATTGTTTGTAAATGTAAAATGCTGTGAAACATACTTCTTGTCAGCCAGTTATCCTACATTTCTTTTGCAAGCATGAGAAGGACAAGGCTCTCACAAACCTACAGATACTCTTGCATTTCTCAGATACCGGAGACTGTTGGGAAAAGGGTCTTCCCAAGAACCTAATTTGGCCTCTCGGAAGAGATGCTGTATGTCTGATGCCACCAGTTATCTTCATGTAAAATTCAACCACCCAAAAAGCAAATCCTTTTTTTACAGTCTTCAAATCCCCAGTGAACAGTGCAAGAACTTCTTGGCCTGGAATGATATCATTTTAACCAAATCATTATCTTCACGTTTTTCTGAAGATACTCTCTCTGGTGCTCTACCACTAAGACAATGATAAACTAGCTCAGGCAATATGCAAAAGTCGCTCCTTTCCTTTGTCACCGAGTGACTAAAAGAGGTAGTATTTAATGAAAAGCTGAATAAAATCAAAGATCAGTGTTCCAAAATATTTTATTCATCTAAATTAACTTCTCGTGTTAATATTATGCAATGCTGTGAAGTGTTTGACCTGTGCACTCAGAAAAAAATTCCTTTCCAGATCTATATTCATCCACTAAATAAAATCTTCTTGCTGTAATTGATTCTGCAGCTTTTAAACAAAGGTACTTATTTTATTGCTTTACAGAGGACATTCATTTTGCTTGTGTGTTTTGTTTTAGTATGCAGAAAGTAAGATTATGAACAGGCAAAGATTAAGAGGCTATCTTTCTCTAGGGAAAACAAATTTATTAGATAAGTATTGGCATTCAGTAAGACTTTTCATAGTGCTCCCTTTCACTCTTCTCATTAAACTCAATGGCAGCTTTGTCACTTATTTCAATAGAAAGCTAAATTAGGCCAATACTGAGAGTTCTGTAACCCCATTGACAGTTGTGTATTGACATTTTGCAAACCAAGGCATTACGCTGCAGATAACGCTACAATGGTTATACAGTTACTTCTGTATACAGCAGTTATACTCAATCACAGGCAATACTCTCAGTGTTCTCCTACACTGCCAAGCCTTTAAATAAAAATATGTATTGTATGCTGTACTCTGGCATGTTTTCGTAGTGCTACCTGGTCTGCAAAAGTGAAACTGAGCAACACCTTACTGTACCCCTTTAACCACCTGCACACTGTATACATCTGGGGATGCTATTCTGCCAGCAAGGCTTCCCAGACAGGCCTGCCATGCCGTTCAAACAGATACATTACATTTCCATCAGATTACCAAGGCCTACGCATGTTATTGCTCCTCATGTTCACAGTGGCCATAGCCTGTTCCAAAAACATTAGATTAAAAAATTTTTTACATGACAAATGTATACAAAGAGCACAAATCTGCAGCAAAACACACCTTTTTGTTGTCAGATGGATCCTTTCACTGTCACTGGAGCTGAGGCTTTCATTCTTCTCATGAAAATATTTTTCCACACACTGTTGCTCAAAGTCATGTAGTTTCTTTAACTCCTCATCACTCAGGTACAGCTCTGAACAAAGGAGGTAGGAGCCGGCATGAAGCATGCTAACAAATACAGTTGTTTATAAGCATCCATGAGAAAAAAACAAACCTCTCAGAACAGGTTTCCTCTCCCTCCCTTGACAAGAACGAATCAGACCTAACTCCATGAATTTGGGCTTATGCATAAAGAATCAACACACCAAATACATGTAAATGTGGTTTTTATCCTTCCTTAGACAGGGAGAAAAACCACACTGACTAAAATTCCACTGTGCTCCCTTTTAAAGCCTCAAAAGTACATACCGAAATGGCTGCCCACAAAGATGTATTTTCTCCCAAACTTTTTCCTGTATTTTGTTATACGTGTGTGACTCACAAGACTTAGATACAGATACTCAAGACATACAAAGATTTCACTATAATTTCGTCCAGGCATTCATTTAGGGCTAGTCATCTATAACAACTGCAGTCCTTTCAGGTGCTCAAAGCTACGAAGCTTTTTTCACCTGATTGCTTCACATGTTCGTATGTATAAAACTTCAGGCAAGACTATTGGGTGAAGAACACATTCAAAAGTTTGAAACTCCACAGCTTGGGCTGCTCACGATGCTTTTCTTTAAGCACATCAAGACTTCTGAGAGAACAGATCGATTATCAGTCAGCATCAAGAAACACATACAGTGGAAAGCTGCTGATCCAAACTCCACATTGTCCAAGCTCCTTTTTTCTCTGCTTTTTAAACATGCCAGAGTCCTCACTGCACTTGCTAGGGGGGTATCTGTGCCAAGCGACACGGCAGTGTTTGCTACAAGCACGTAGTACTCGGCTGCAACACACAGCTCAGCAGGGAAGCCCCCCGCAGTGTTCTGGGGTCCCCCTCTAACTCCCAACGAGACTCCATTGCCTCCTAGGCTCTTCTCCCCGCTCCCTCCCATCTGTGTTCTTCCTGTAAGATTTTTCTCTCTGTAGCTTGGTATTTTCATTGATTTTCCACTGGGTGGCACTGGATGCTTCTTGCTAAAACCAGTTAATTATAACCACACCAAAACTTAAGCAGAAGAAACATCTCCAGCAATGCACAGGCGTATAGAAAAGGGACACAAAGGTACATAAACAGGAAAAAAAGTAATTTTCCAAGACAAGTGTAGGCAAGGCACGAGCCCTTTTCTATCCAAGGACTTTAGATGTGCTAAGCAGTGTTTCAGTTCTCCTTGTGCCTAGTGCACCTTACTAGTAAGACACCCTCTATGATATATCAGTGACTTCTACTATGCATGCATATAAAATAAGCAGTGGTACTTCAAAGGCAGGCTCATGTATCCAGCCATGATGGAGGAGCTGAGCCTGGGAGCAGCAGTAAAGCAGCTCAGCATTGATTAGTTAAGCCCATTTTTGAACTCTGAAACCACCTGTGAGCATGCCAGATATCTTCAGGGATTCATGTTCAGCAGAGAAAATCCTGCGTGAAGCATAACCCAAGCTGGGTCTGTTCACATCTGTTACTAGGCATCAAGAATGTACATTGCATCAAAAAGGATGAGGCTGTATAATGATACACACTAACGTTACCCAATGTTTTTTCAGATAAGGTTGCAGCCACCAGGCTCTCCTCCTCCCCATTCCCCTGCCTCAACCCGCCAACCACCAAGCCCCACTACTGAGTGTTCATTCCCACCTCAACATCTTGTGGTCCCCTCCCGGCAATGGCTAGAGCTGCTCCTGGCATAGTTGCAGGAGCTGGCAACAGTGGGATAGGGAATGGGCATGGCCTAAAAGAGGCATTAGGAAGGACCCTGGGATGGAGAAGTGCAGGTTGGGAAGGGTGAAGGAGGTCGGGTTAAGGTGCAGTGGTGAGTCAGTGCACAAAGGGGAGGATGCAGTGAGGAGGTGGCAAGCCCCTATGCTCTCTCTCTCTGCATCTGCCATCACTGGATCTCCTCTGTCCTCCATCTCTGTGGCTACTTCCTCTGGGCAATTAAAAATTAATTGTTGGTCTTTTCAGGACAAATGTACAGAAATGTATACCTCCAGTATTGTTTACTTTAATTCAAAATAAGCCTGTTCATTCTTTCAGAATAAGTTGCTGTCACTTTATTTCAGCTCAGAGTTGTGATGTATTTTGACTGATACACAGTATGTAGCAAAGCAAAAGCTAACTACAAAGCAAGGCATTCCTCTAGTCACTTTCTCCTGCAAGAGTTCTCAGACAAGCAGGTTAAATTCAGTTTTGCAAATAAAAACAGCCTCCTACCCAGAGAAGCTTTTTTTTTTTTTTTTTGAGAAGAAGGAACTGAGCTACAAAGTGGTGGGAGGCTGGCAAAACATTCCTCATCAGCTATTTCCTTTGGTCCCCAGCTTAGCTCTGCTTACTTAGTCCAACGTCGCCTTCCTCTTGATCCAGCTCATTTGGGGGCCGATGGTGGAAGATGCGGTTTATCAGAAGTCCAATGTGGCTCAGGAGTATGAAAGGTGGAGGCAGCCACGGCTTCTCATGGTAGGTCATAATGTAGCGGTACCGGTTGTACTTCCAGAGCTTGTTCGATATGGATTTTAAATCATAATAAACATTACTGAGAAGAGAGAGATGGGGAAGGAGGGTAAAACACTCCTGTGAGGAATACCTCCAATACAGCACAAGATGCTTGTCTACAGATATAATTTGACACTGAATAAAAGTCCCATCCCTTCAGTGAACTAAACGAGCTTAGCAACTTTCATTTAACAAAGCAGCAGCACGTGCCTGCAGCTAATGCACTGCGAATGAGATTTTCAAAGCTGCCTAACGGATCTGGAGATCCAATTCCCATTCACATTAACGGGAACTGGGAAAAAAAAAATCCCTGAAGTCACTTTGAAATCTCAGTCAGATTATTTAAACTTTAATACATAGCCTAACTGAGAATTCAGCATTGTTTGCCTCTTTGGACTGGATTAAATGTAGGACTTGGGCTAAAGGAAGAGTATTAAGAGCACAGTTCTGCTGCTCTTCAGTGCACTCTCTCTAAACAAAATACTTGCTGCAAGAAGCAGCTACACAAGCAATTCTTCTGCAAGGGTACTCTTTGGAGCCATGGTATTGCTAAATGTGACTGTTACTGCCCTGAATAATTTCCCGTATCTACTGTCACAAACTCAAGTACAGGAAAGCAACTTTGCAGTTTCTGTCACTGTAATTTCTGTTGCACTGTCATACTACACACCCAGCATATAATCACAAAAACATGAGCTTTCCTTCTGGGACCATAATTAAATATATTGCTCATACCCACCGTTGGTCCCACTTCTGAAACAGTCAAATCACTAGGCAGAAGATTTAACAAACCATCATTGCTGAAGGTTTAAATCCAGAAATAATTCAAATTACAATTTCACAGCTGTGTATTAAAAAAAAAAAAATGATGTCTTGCCACAATTTCAGGAAAGGGATTTCTAATTGGAAGAGGGAATAGAATGAGTTTTGATCATTCAGTTTTCTTGAATATTAATCACTGTATTTCTTCATAAGAAATTTTTTTAACCTACAGCTGACTTTTTCTTCCCCAGAAATACTAGAACTCTAGGAAGAAATAATTAACTACTTGGGTTAGACTGCACTTTACTAATAATTTACAGAACTTGGTCCACAGGGTTTCCCTGTTAAAATTTGAAAGGTTAGAATTCCTATAAAGACACTGATTAATTACTATAGAATTACTATGAATTACTATAGAAATACTATAAAGACCATTCCTACTCTGGCAGAAGACTTTATAAAGCAGATAGTTAAAAATAATACAGTTAGATTTCAGTCTAGAACATATTAAATTGCACCAAACTACAGGAATTTTCGAATTATTTAGTAAAGGAAGAGCATACTCCTACAAAGTCATTATCCTCTTCCCTCGAATACCTTCTTCATTTATCTTCCAATTTAGATATTTGGCTACCCTGTAATGAACATTAGATAGGTTCTCAGCACAACAAGTACGACTTCCAGCAACAAAGGTCAAATTACTTCAGAGCTGAATTAATGTTGCTTGGTTGCCAACTGGAGTTGTCTGCTTTCACAGAGTCATATTCTGTCTAAATGGCAAAACAGTTTAGGTGTCTGCTCACCACCCCTTTCCTCCCACCCTCTTGCTTCCATCATCCTTTTTTAATTAACCAGACCCCCATGGAAGATGCAGTAACAACCACCATCAACATGCTCCTGCTGGGGCACTTTTGGTGAAAGGCTTTTGCAGAAGTGTTGGCAGAACATCTATTAGTTCCTTTTGCAGCAATATACCATTGTACCTACTTAAAGAAAGCAATAAGCAAGTTGACCATGATAATGTACTGCACAAAGAGGTAGACAGCTTGGAGGAATGGCGTGAGGAAGGAGCCAGGAGGACAGTCTTCACTGGTTTCGCAGACTGTAAGAGAAGGACATACAGAGCATAGTTAGCATGGAAATCAGAGCAGAGTACAGCAAAGGCATGTGCTCCTCATTTGCTCCAGCAAGAAACAGAATAGTCCCTGTTCTTGTCACAGAGATACATTACTAAATTTCCAACTAAAAAGTCCACCTCCACTTGAAAGAGATCTGATACTTCTTCATGATACTACTGCCACACGGTTTCCATTGCAATTCAGAAGGTGTAGACACCATTGCATACATATCAGTTCTTATGTCAGTCACCCCGACTTTTTGTTAAGGGGTAAAATGACGCAGCTGAAATGTATTTGGGAGATGGCACACACTCAAGCAAACTGAAATCCATATCCTTCATCCTTAAAGCAAGTGCCAAAGCTTTCACTGACTCCACTGTGGAGAGGATACAGCACAAGAGCTGCTTTATCAGTACGGAAGTGTTGTTTCTTTAGAGTTTCAGTAAGACATTAACTCCTGTGCAACAGGATACATGGCTATAGACATTTGCAAGATGAAGCAACAAAACATAGAAATTAAGGAATCCCTCTTAATGTTTTTAAATTGTTAAAATATTCAGACTTTACAGTTTTTACTCAAATTTTATACTTCTGAGGAAATTTTAAAACATAAGGCAGCAACCCTAAATTCTGGACATATTTTGCAGCATAAAGAGTCATTAGAGAAATTATAGCTTTATTTGGGAAGTATCAAATTTCTAAAAGTTTAGCATTAATAAGTGATTAAATGGATTAAACTGTGAAACTTAACAGTGTGCTTTCATTGAAAGATTTTTGACTTCTATAACCAAAATACATAGCCATCATGTGACTGTTTCAGCAATAACAATGGATGCAACTTCTTAAATTATTTTCATGAATCAGGTCTATGCTGAACTATGTATCTTCAATATCTGTATCTATCTGCATACCTACTTTTCTATTTTAGGGACTGTTTTATGTGCACCCATCACTTAGCAGCATGAGAGTGCCTCCCATCTGTAATGCTGAAATACTTCCTGGAGTGCCTGGTTCTTCTCTCTTGCTGAGACAAGGTCAAAGTCATAATCAATATATAACATTTTTCCTATTTACATTGACTGGTTCTATTTTTCCTCTGTTCAACTGGTTTATCTGTTATAGAATGATGCCATGGTAAGAGTTGCTATGGCAAAAAATAATTTTTTTTTCTTGTTTTTCCTTTTTTGTTTTCCCTTTATTCTTTCTTCCTTTAAGAAAACTTTGTAGTTTTTTCTGCAAGGGATCAGCAGCTTTGGTTTCGCATAATTGGAAATTCATTTCAATGCCAGATCCCCTGACCATGAACTAGCCTAGCACTAGTTCCTACATGCTTTGCTCTGAGCTTTGCAATATACTTTATCTGACAAGCTAAATTTGCATGTTTTTAAGCTTAATCTGTATTTTTAACGAAGAAACTAATATTCTCACCTTTATTCATGCAGTATTACTCATTAAGGACATGTATATACTGGAATCAAAATTATTTGAGAAAGAATAGACTCAATATGTAGTCAAAACTCTAGTAGTCCAACATGGACATGTTTCTGCACACAATAAAATTAAGCTGTTGAGCTGTACTGTGAAAATTACCTACCATCTATTTCTCCAGCATAGACCTCACCATATATCATCCAGTAGGGCTGAAATACAATATCTCGTGCCAGAGTCCAAGAAGGGGGCTCCTCTGGTGAAAGAATAGCCTTTCGTGACACGCCAAAACTCAGCAGGACTATGGCCATCATGACCACAATATAGAACATGTTTGCTGTCTGGGAGACATGTTTACATGAAAGAATTAGCTTTGTTAATTACTTGTAAAGGAAATACATTTTAGGGAAGAGTATCAATTACTGCTTTTACAAATCAGAATATAAAAACAGGGCTAATAACCTAATATGCTGGAGGAAATAAAAATATTTTATTTCTATTACCTGGACCGCCCAAGTATTTTATAGAGGTTAAAGTCATCCTCAACCAAAAAGACTAAAAGTTCTACTTGATTCTCAAGCCCCTCTTAAGCTCTTAAGCAAGATCCAAAAAAAGCAGAAACCTTAAGATGGTGCTTTTCCTCAGTGGTATTTGTTCCAAACTGAGAGCAAGGAATAGCAGTGAAAATGATTTTACCTTCTAACACTGAATCAGAATTACTATGCAAGACAGAATATAAAAGTATTAATAAGATAGTTCCCAATAACCAAGGGAAATTACAGTGGGAATCTGCAGATGTCCCTCAAGACTAGGCAGCAGTTCAGCAGCAGTTTTTATATCAAGAGAGAAAAAAATTAACTTTGATCTCAGAGAAATTTTGCCTGCTAAAATGGGATATAATTATTTGAATCAAAACTTAAAATAATAATGAGACAGTTTCCAAGGGCTATGGGAATTATCTATAGTAGTGAGCCCATCTGCAAGAGACAGTGATTTTTCCTTCTCTTATTATCAGGCCGCATCAGAAACCTAACTCAAATGTAACCCTCCTCTAAGGAATGAAGCAAAAATGGCTTTTGTGAATAAATTCAAATAATGAATAAATTAGAGAGAGATGAAATCTGATTATGGTCAACTCACAAACAGAAAAAGATATTGCATTTTCAGGTAATACATTCAGTATGAATTATTAGGTGACCTCTCTTTTTACCATCGTTCTTTTCTGTCACTTCTGACCTTTACACATTCCTCAACAGATGCCTTAACTACAAAAATATTGCTCCAAATCATAATACTTACCATTTTCCCAATCATTGTCAGGTATGGGCCAGCATGCTGATTCACAGCAAAAAGATCAAGGAGCCGAGCATACCAAAATATTATATCCAAGCAGTAAAGTAGCCTCCCTGCAGTTTGAACAGGAGGGTCGGACCAGCGCAAGCCAAAACCAATCACAAACAGGATGACAGCTATAGAATCAGTAAAATTCCAGTATTCATAAATCCACACCTTCACTTTTTGCTGGAATTTTCCAGGTTCTGAGATAAATACCTGAGTAGAATGTGGGGAAAAAACAAAACAAAACAAAACAAAACAACAAAACCATTAAAATCAGATACATTCTTTGACCTTTTCTGTCTGAACTGTTTCATGATATATGGGAATGTATCATTTTATTCCCTTTATATTTTTTGCAGGACCATGTACTGCATATTGCCATTCACCATTAGTTGAGGTAAGTATTTAATCTATAGTGTCATATTGCTCAAGTATGCCACACCAAATAGCACGGGTCTTCCTAAGGAAAAACAGATTCTGAACCTGAACCCATTCACTAAAGAGCAAGTTCCTCAGCAGAAAAGAGCAGCCAGTATAGAACTGCTATGCATATGTATCATTATAAATTAATGATGTATCATTATAAATTAATGAACATTTTCTAGAAAAATAGTCATGACATGCAAGAGCCCTTTCAAAAGTCCCTAAGTCATGGAAAGTACCAACCTAACCTTGCTGATGGGAAAATAACTAATGCCTTTTATTTCAGACTGAAAATATAAAGAAAGATCCTTGTGTTCCACCAAGGACACGCTAAAAAAAAGTAGTGCTGGCAACCAGCAAGGTAAAGAATGAAATGTTCACTCCTTCAGCTGTGAGGTGCCCCAAAGGGATTTTAAGCTTCACTGAGCACATGTGCGAAGTGGAATCTTTGGGGGGCCATAAATAAAACCTTTGCACAATGTGCAAATGAGGCCAATTATGCAGAGCTATGTAAGATCACACTGATAAGTGCCAAGCAAAGCAGAGATTTTGAAACGTTATGCCCTGATCCTGGAAGAATTTACGCATATGAATACATTAATATAAACAACTGATCCTACTCAATTCAGCTGGACTAACTCACATGAGGAACCAGTTGCAGGATCAAGGCCTAAGGCTTTAACAATTAGTTGATACAATCTAGAGAAACAGAGGTTTGCAGTTATACATAACAAGGCCCTCAGCAGTTAATTAGCTGCACGTGTAAGACACAGTGTCCTACAATGTCTTTGCCAGCAGACCAGAACTACTATATGGACAAAGAAAAGCAAGTAGAAGACATGAATTTCAAAGTCTCCAATGATTGTTACTGCTAGAAGGAGAGCTGATGTTTCCACTGCCTCACCATCAACACGATGCAACCCCACAACAATGATTTCCAAATTGTTTGCTATTTCACATTAAAATTTTTTCTCAATTAGACGATCGTTGTGTAGATTTTTTCAATTTTACCTCACGCAGCCACAGAACTTGTATGTTTATCCAAGCTTCAATATATTCCCAGCATTTCTGCTGCCCCTTGAAATCCTTCACCATTTTCGTACTGATGTCACTGTCTTCTGAGTGACCTGTTGTAACAGCATCCTTCACTCAGAACTGTGACTGCTTTTTTGCAGTCTTATTCCTCTCAAAGTACTGCATTTCAAATGTCATATTAATGACAATTCACACTACTATTCCTTACTATGTGCCAGTTCTACAGTGAAGATGTGTCCGATCAGACAAAATAATTTGGGAAATACATAGCTGCATTTGTCCCCAGCCTCAGGTCTGGAGTGCAAGTTGTGTTCAGAAGCTTGGATCCAATCAACTGCAAATAATTGTGATTAATTTTGATTGCAATTATCATTTTTCCATGCTCAGTGAATCCACTAATAAATGTTGATGGTGGGGTTTTTTTCAGTTTTATTTATAGAAGGTCAATTAGGCTTTATGGAGAGCCATAGATTATTCTACATGTAACAACTATTAATTGATAACGATGTCCACACTCAAAGTCAATATCTAAAGACAAATACCATATTCATTATAAGAAATCTAATGGTCCACTCATAAAAATTAAGAAACAGGTGCCTATACTGAGGGTCCAAATCTCATTTCAGCACAATCACTCTCAAGCAACCTGCACATTACCTCTGGCTTTACCTACAAAAATAGAGATTTAAGGACAAAGATGAATTTTCAAAGCCCAAGTACTGGTCTTCAAATAAAAGACTTCTCAGAAATAAATGCCCTGTATAATTCTTTCCTTTGCTAAATTCTCTACAAGAAGAATGCAGGATTTGGCATTCTTCAGTTTACGGTATCCTCTGGTTTATAATACATCCTTTATAGATAAGAAGTGCGAACGGAAAAGCTTACCTCCCGGACTTTTTCAACAGCAGTGCTGAAAACATAAATGATAACAAGCCACTCTTGCACACTCGGTCTTGGTTCCATCTTCACCAACACAGTGTAAGTGAAGAGCATGAGAAATGCCATGTACGCCATCTACAAAACACACTGTATGTAGCCCATACACAAAAATCTCCAACAAATTTCTGCAAATATATTGACAGCTGATTAGCTTGACTATATGTGTTCAAACTACTGGGCTCTGTCAGATTTTTGAGCCCAAACTCTTTCCTCCTGTTCTGCAAAGTGTTTTTTATGGGAATATCCTTAAACGTCATTTGGAAATTGGTGCTTTAGTGCTGAAAAAATGGGAGCAGAAGACGAACTATTGCAGCACATGTTCATCTAAGCCCCAGATCCATATATGAGACAGACTATTTTATCTGTACACCATTACTTCAATGTAAAGGCAGTACTATGCTTTTATCCCAACCTTCTGTAGGAGCAAGTAACCCTTCTCAAATCTACATGAATCACTGCTGGTTAATCGGTGCCTTCCAAAATACAGGAAGAACAGCATCAGGTGGAAAGCACATATTGTAAAGGTACCAGAACATGCTATAAACATATCTGAGGTAACAATTAACAACCTATAAAGCGGTTAACCCCTCCTTGTTAAAGGACTGACAGTTTATGTACATGGTGGTCTGGCCCAACAGGCAGCCTGATCTTAAACATCCTAAGCTCTGCTGACACAGGGCTAGTTACTAACATTGATTTAATACATGTATATTTCTCTATAGCAAATGATTTCCTACAGATTAGTATTCACTCCTTCAGAAACCATTCCTAAAGAAAGGGACATGAGGGTCTGTGAAGTATTTAACATATTTAAGGCCAGCTTCAAATCTACCTCTATGTGTGCAATTAAACACTGTAAAAAGCTACGCTCGTGTTTTTCTTTACATCCTTATAATTGAGTTTTTGTTCTTCTTTGTTTTTTTTAATGCAGCTGCATGATGTTAGCAGAAAAACTTTTCACTTAATTGCGAGAGAATATCCAAACGTCTTCCCATCCAGCACACCACTAAGTGGCTACAAATTCATGCTTGCCAAAGTTAAAGCAGCATCAAGTGGTATTTGACGGATCAAGGAAGGATTTTGGCAATTTGAGGTCTAGTGTGATGACCAACCGTGTGAAACCAGAACTTGACAATTGGCGCGTTGTAGAACTCATAGATTTTTCTAGTGCCAGGCAGGTTTCCTTGTCCACCATCTACTTGTCTTTCACCAGGCTTCTGAGCAACCTTCTCCACATCATAATCCTTAAAAGATAAGAGCATTTTAAAAGTAAGAAACCATGGCTTATGATTGCAAAGGTTGTGTCACTTTAGAAGGAAGACAGGAACAGATGTTTAAGCTTTGTTCTGAATATACAACAGCAGTGGGCAACTGACAAAACCAGAAGGTGCTGAAAGGAGTTTACAGAGATGAAGGATAGGGCTAGGGGAACTATAAATAGCTAATAGCTGGGTAAGGCTGAGGGAACCAAACTACCTTGTTCAGTTTTGTTTCAATGCTAGCAGACTGCCCTGGCTGATACCAATGCTAAAACTTCTTGCTACTAGACATCTGAAGTATAGCACTTCATATGTGACATATTTATCCCTACTATACAACGTTTCCTTGAGTTATCAGGGCAAAACTGATTTTTTTTCATTACATTAAACTCAGAAAAGTGCTAGACTAGAGAATTTGATACACACAATCTTCCTAATGTGTAAATTTCAGATCTTCCAAGGTGAAGGAAAGAATTTGTCCCAGGAAAGAGTGCAATTTCCAGCTGCAGCAGGTCACTGGAATTGATGACTGTGTGTGAAAGGTGCTCTATATGGGACGTGTACACTGTTAAAATTTTCTGTATTTTTTCTATAATATTTCACATCGGAGTGTTTAAGAAAAAGCAGTAGCTCGGCCTTTTTGTCTTAAACAACACTCTACATTAGATAAAATCAGAAGTTAAGCTTATTGTTAGCACAGGAAGGAAGCAGCCCTGCCTGAGGCTGGTCAGAAAAGTGCTTACCACATTGCCATGTTGCCTCCTACCAGACTGCAGGGGTGGTCCTGCTGCAAATAATTACAATTGGCCCATCCTCTGTATCATAGCCATTACTTAACCCCATAAAAAGCATTTTTGAGCTGACTGTATTAGACAGGCACTGCATGAAATAATGGCTTCGAGCATTTTCCTGCATCAGAGAGAGAAAACACAAGCGTGGCATTGACAGGCCCACCACGCTGCTGCAAAAGCCTGCAACTACAATCCACTCTCTTGCATTTTATATAAATTCAGAGCTAATTGAAAAGGTCCCAAGTGATCTACAAAGCTTATCTGCTGGAAGATGAGCAGAGCAGAGCAAAAAAGATTGCCTGACAGCTCTCACTTGACAATCCTGTTTTCACTGGTTAGCACTTCACCAACATTTACCCTTTCAGACGGAAGTTCTCTGTGTCTGCTCTCTACCTCACACTGAAAACTTCTGGAAATATTCAGCTCAAGGAATGCTTTGTGCAGAATGAGAAAAAAAAAGGACAGGCAATTCTGCTTAGAAGTCTAGGGGAATTCAGATCTTAAAAGGCAAAGACTTCATCTGTGCTGGAGACTCTCCACAGACAGGCCCAAGAAGGACATTTGTGCAACCACAGGTCCCTGAAGAGTGTTTCAGGACTCAGTTCAGGTGAATAAATCAAAAGCATAGTGCTTCTCTTGTGCTTTAAATGGCATCTCTGCTAGGCTCAAGCATTGCAGAAGTAGAGATATCCTGTTTTTCAACAAGGAAGGCAGGAGCTAGACCTCTGGTAGGGCTGTGATGTAATCCAGGAAACAAAATCTCAAGGACAGACTAAGAGCAAAGGATGGCCACGGAGAAGGGGAGAGGCTACGGCTGAGATGTGAGGCAGAGGCTGCTGGCCAGGCAGAGCAGGAGGAAGGAGTGAGTTGGAGAGGACGGGACATGGGCTGCCTCAGTTCTGCCGTTCCCCTGCTTTGGACAGCTCGACTGGGCAACGTGAATTTAATTTTAGGGATGTGATTTTGTGTATGATATGAAACCATTCTTAGATTATTTGTTATACAAGATTATACAGGTACTTATCTGCAGCTTGAATAGACTTTGTGCCCTAAAGTATCTGTGTAACTGACAGATAATTATAATCCCATTATACTTCTGTGAGGTTCGGAAGGATTTTTTCCTTATGCACCGTACGGAAGTGACACCCAGAGCAGATAAAGCAATGTGTCCAAGGTCACTTCAGTTTGTATCCAAACCAGGGATCAAAACCCTATTTCCTGAGAACTGAGCCCTGACACTTCTAGATGATCACCTCCTTCTCACTCCTCAAGATTTTACTGTAGTAAACAGACAGACCCTGACACACAAATGACTGATCATTGCAGACTAACCAGAGACAAGTCATCTTTAGAATTGGTTGGGCTCTGGTCCCCATGATACCATGTGAACTGGTGGAAGTCTTGAGACTGAGGCACATGAGACATTTCTGCCTTGCTTTTAAACTCCAGCATCAAGATGGTGGGAGGCAAGAGAATACTCATAATGACCTGAAAGACAGACACAAGATTCAGGAAATTAATTCAGCAGGGACAGGATAGACCTGAGGCTATAGTCAGCCATGTATGGTGCCAGCACAAACCCAGTGCAATACCACTGGCCTGGGAGGAAGCCACTGGTGTGGGGAATCTCTGTATCACACTCCTACAGCCTCTGAGGAAGCCTGTTGCTCTTGACTGTTTAGTGGTTTCGAAGTGTGTCACAGTATCTCAGGACACTTTAGATACTGCTTCCTATGTCCAAAGGGCATTCCTCCCATCAGCAGCGCTGCCAGAGAACCAGGAATGAGGAGCAGTGAAAGCCGGTGAGAAGGGACTGAAGGGTGATGAGTGGGAACAGCAAAAAAATCCTTACTCAATGCATTCTGCTAACATCATCCCACAACTGCTTTTGCAAAGAAGTAAAACAGAAGCAAGTACTGTCTTCCCTCCCCGTCTTACTGTTCTTTCACAGATGTGCACATTCCAAACCATGCTTAAGCATATCTGTCTAAAGCTGCACTAGACAAGTTCATAACCACAAAGACATGTGTAAACCATCTAAACAGCACCTAAATGCTCAGAAAAAACTAGAGTGATGTTACCTTAAACCATGAGTTCTTCCGCATCTTCAGGCGTCCCATCCACATATCGGTCAGCAGCATTTGTGTGCAAGTATGGGATACGAAAGGCCGCAGTCCCACAGACACTGCTAGTTTTAAGCAAGTTGAGTTGCTCCAGTTTTTCAGTTCATAAGTCAGCAACTTCATGGCCATCTGCTCATTTTGTTTGAATGCTTTCTCCAGCACATCTAAGGCAAGCTGCCCAAATTCCCTAGAGCAGAAAGGAATTAACACTTAATGTAACAGGGATCAGTCAAAACTCAGAATCACTGCTGCAAAGAGGTTTGTTTGAAAACTCCACAGACTAACGTTCAGATAACTACCTCAGTAAGCATGACTTCTCCCATTTTTCCCATTGCTTTATCAATATATCAAGTGAAGAATAATTTGTGGAGTAAATGTAACTATTTAGTCCTAATCATAAGGTTGAGGGTCATCCTGTTCTCTATTTTTTTAATTGTTTTGCTCTTAACCTCACTCAGCGATCAAAATGAACCCTATAAATTCTGTGGATTTCCTTCAACAACAGACTCATCACCACTGTGGACAAGCATTGCAGGCAGTTGCAAAAGCCTCTTCTTTTACACTGGCTCTTAAATATCTCTATAGGGAAGACTCTTCAAGGAAGACACACCTTCCTTTAAGTTAAGCATTGGAGCTGCGTGCAAAAGGCAGCACATCTTATTGTACTCTGAATCTGAGGCATGATGTCCACAAAGCATACAATACATCATTAACAAAAAAAACTACAGAAAACACTAAAATGAAACTACAAACTTGAAGAAAATTCTTGTTCTACTTCATTTTTTATTCACTCAGTTCTTTCAGCACACATTTTTATTTAGGTCTTACACAGAGCAGAATTTAAGCACTGGTTTTAGTTTGCTTATTACGACACGTTACAGATTTCAAAAGTCCAACACATACGTGCCATATGGCTTTTTATCAAGCTGAAGTGGAAGGGAAGCTGTAAGAGAAATTTCAGTCTTCCACTTGATCATTTAACAGCGAGCCATGCATTAGTCACCTACATACAATTTTCAAATATGCAACTAGATAACATGCTAATAGCTTTCCTTTAACTCTCCTCCAGACTGCACACCAATACATAGCTCTATTATACAATATGAATAGCGGGCAGCTGAAAGTATTTCTTTCACGCTCTGTAGTCCATGGCACCACTAACCTGACAACTCCTCGTGGATTACGAAAATAAACACCTCACCATTCTAAGCACTGCAGAACTTAATATACTGAAATGAAGGGAGAACTCATACTTTGAGTACTTCTTGAGTTCTTCTGAAGTGTCATCCACCATGTTGCTCTGTTTAGCTTCATGTGCCATCGCCCTGTAGAGTTTACAAGCCACAACAGCTTTGACCATGGCTTCCGCTCCATGCTGCCAGAAGAACATTGCCATCTTCTGCCTTTTCATTAACACTGCCCAAACCAGGAGGTCGTTATAGGGATAGACAAAGCCAGATGACTCATAATTCTCTGCAAAGTTTATGTCCTCTTTTGATTTCTTCTTACACTTATGGAAAGCAGTGGATCTTTCCTATAATTTTTTTTTTTAAAAAAAGAAAATCTCAGTGAATAGTTGAGGCTCAGTTTCACATAAACAAAACTGCACACAAATTTGAACTGCAAGTAGCAGCTATTTGATTGTCATATATATTTAAGTCATAAACCGCAGCTAGGACCACATTCAGATCACCAATGCTAAGAAGCTGTTAATGTTAGTGGAGGAAAAACAGTCCTTGCTCTGCACCCATGTCATTCATAGTCTCCCCTTCCACAGTGTTGGGTAGTCTCCAAACCCCGTGACACCAAAATTCTACTTTCACACTTTTCTTGTACTTGTGTCATGACAGGAGAAAAAGCATTCATACCTGGATATTCTCCCGTTAAAGGCAAAGAAAAAGTGTGACTGGTAGAAGTGAGGTTGTGCCAGTGCTATAATGGGTTTATTTTGTCTCAGACTAATCCCAATAAAGTCATTTAAATTCACTCTACTTTATGTTTTGACTGTCAGGCTCACGTATGTGGTGATCTTTGCTCTTATATAATTTTCTTTGAAATAAAATAGTCTATCATCATTGTCAAGATATCAGAACTGTATCTCTTCTTGGCAGGCTTACTGTAGCTACTTTAACCAGCAATCACGAGAAAACATCTGTAAAGTCAGAGAATTCCTACTGTTGCCTCCAAGTAAGAAGAGTTTTCACCCATGCTTGATGCTCAGAATTTTGGTGATACTATATTTCAGTGAAGGAAATCCCTTATCAACAAATGGACAAAAGATAAAAAGTATCACAGGAGGGGTCTGAGCTTGATGTCAACATCAAAATTGCAAGACCTGTACTTCATGAACAGTGAGCAGTAAAACTTTGCCTCCACTGGACTTTAAGTAGAATTATGACAACTAACAGCCTGATCAACATATGTCTAAAATTTCTCAGTAAAATGTTTAGCAGCCTAATATGTCCTAAGCAAAGCCTAGGATAAGCAATTACATTACCTTGTATTTGTAAGGCTGTGCTGTTCTGAAGAACTGAGAATGCAAAGTACTTTCAGCAGATCCCATTCTGCTACCCGCCTGATTAGTATGACGAAGGGAATGGGACAGGCTCTGAGAAAAGCTGGCAAGCACTCTCTAGATCCAAAGGCATATCATAGAACACAAGGAGAGAAATGCAAATTAAAGATTAAGTTTTCCTGTACTTCTCTCAGATTGCAATGGTGCCTGTAGAAACTGATGTTATTCAGACCACATCTATCACTGTAACTACCATTGGAGTTTACGCCATCTAGGAAAAAATAGCCTGTTTCACATTTAATTTAAAATATATATATATATTTGAATCTCTAAATTTAAAATATTTAGTTCCCCAATAGCATCCACCAATTACAACACCAACAGGGCTTGCACCAGATTGGAGTCACCCAAACTGGAAGCTCTTGTGAGTGCCTACCCTGATAAAAAGTGCCATAAGCTCTTTAAAATACAAAAGTCCTCTGAGCTTTTTGTTGACCATTTGCTCCAAAGGATGAGATGTCTAGCATCCTTGGGCATTTTGTTCAGTGTTGACTAAGAGGGAAGAATGTCACCAGCTGAGTCACAGACCCTCTTCCCTGCAGTTCCTACTTACACCATCATGTGGTTTCACCCATCCTTGTTTCATTATTTCTTCTCATTTTCCCACATCCCCCTGAGGTTCTTCTATTAGTGATGAAAGCAGTACATGGGTATGAGAGGTTTTTGTTGTTTGTTTTTTAACATATGGAAGCACTTTACTCAAAGTCCAGTTCTACTTCGAAAACTGGTTAGAATTCTTGTGCAGTAAATCAGCTCCTTCTGTGACATTGCGAATGATATTCAGCTAACTTATTAAGAAGTTCATGATGTTTTCAAGTTTTGGAAAGTCAATGGAGAAAATGAAAGTGCTAGTATGTTTGCACACTGTTGTTCTGAGGCAGCTGAGGCAGTTTGTTTGCTTGTAGAGGTGATGCTACTGATATGCAGACACGGCACAATGTTATGCTGTACAATGAAACACCTTTAGCGTCTGGAAGGTGCAGAACGGCACGCATGTCCAAGCACAACCCTCTGCCTGCACAAAGCCACCACACCATGGGTGTAGCCTAGCACATCCAGCATGAGACTTCCCCTGTGATGCCAAGTGCATCATGGAAAAAACTCTGCCAGGCAAACAGCTCACTGGCCTGAACAGGAAGATATACCATTAGCACTGAGCTGCTTCTATAAAGTAAGATGTTTGCTCAAAACTTGGTTTAGGGATCTCCATGTTGCTTTTCATCATGTCATGCTGACATACTCTAAGTCTAGTTCAATGCCTGTTGAATTCAGTATTTCTGTGGTGTGGTTCAAATTGCTAGAGAAGAAACATACAACCGCTTTGCAAAAGGGAAAATGGTGTTTTGTACAGCCTTGTTGACCTTTATTGATGGATGATGGAAAAACACAACCCAGCTACTGGACACAAAGGTAAATTCACTGAACTAACAGTTAACTTAACAGTCACTTGTGGTCTTGGGGAAGAAGGAGTAGTTTGGGGAGGCATTTGTCTGTTTTATTTGCAACCTCTCCACAACTGGCAAAGATATTCATAAAACAGAAAAGCATGGCATACATTTAACGGATGCTATTCCGACAAACCACAATGACAATCTGAGCTATTATCAGGAGTGACAGTTTGGCTGTTCTTGGTGACCAGTGGTAGCCATTTCACAGAAGTTACCTTGTGTTTTCTGTAGAGATCATTGTAGAGAATTCGGAAATGCTTCCTTGTGTAGCTGCTCCGATAAGCTCCACCAAGGAGGTACTCTATCACCAGCCCAATATCAATCAGTGATATCTTGTAATCCAAGGAAAGGGCATTCTGAAATACCAAATGTCACAAGCATTTCAAGATGCTATTATATGACACATTCAGCCATGTCAGAGCCCTACTACTATGAGGGGAGTCTGGAAGAAGGTGCAACTGAGAGCTCCTGCCTCTGTCAGGGAAGTGTATAGATTCATTAGGCTTATTAAACTCCCCTAGGAGAGAGAGCACAGTCACATCCACATTTTCAGCCTGAAAAGTGTGATGTCTACAGTCCACTGCACCCACACAGCATAGGGACGTATATTGCAAGGTTCACAAGACCAGCTGCACTCAATAGTGAGAGTAACGGTTCTTCAGATTAATCACCAACAGCCAGACAGACTGATAAACAAATACTTCTTCCCATAACACGAGAAAACTAGCATGGTATGATTTGCTCATTAAACTAATTCATTAATTAAAAATGAACAGGTGGATGAAGCACATATCTAATGTTGTAAAATAATTCCTGGAGAGTGGTAATCTCTTTTAGAGGCTCAAGACTGTCCTGACAACTAGGACAGCAGCTGCACATGCATTACCTGTACCTTCTGAGACTCTCACCACTTCTGTTTAAAGCACCACTGCTTCCCAGTTTACTTCTATTGTCCTTCCAAGACACAACATTGGTGACAAATTATCTGAAGAACATATCCACAACTTTTGGAAGTGAAAATTGGCCTGTACATGGATGGGATCAGAGACATTATGTATTCCTAGCAGTGTATGCCTATCAGACTGTGAAAAGTCCTTCTTTTCATTAGACTAGATTTTTTTTTCAATAGACTTTAATGGCAAGCCTCTGTACAGCCAGCTAGGGCCACCCAGCCTTGGGGAATGGAAGGCAACAACATGCTGAGCACTCTGGGGCAACAGCACATCTCACAAGACACCCAGAGCTTGCCAGCTCTGTCATTGAGAGTTCATAGAATCATATAATCATAGAATGCTTTGGGTTGGAAGGGACCTTTAGAGGTCATCTAGCCCAACCCCCCTGCAGTGAGCAGAGATATCTTCAACTAGACGAGGTTGATCAGAGCCCCGTCCAACCTGACCTTGGATATTTCCAGGGATGGGGACTCCTCTACCTCTCTAGGCAATCTGTTCCAGTGTTTCACCACCCTTACCATAAAAAAAGTCTTCCTTATATCTAGTCTAGATCTACCCTCCTTTAGTTTAAAGCCATTACCCCTTGTCCTATCGCAACAAGCCCTGCTGAAAATATTTTCCCCATCTTTCCTATAGGCCCCTTCAGGTACTGAAAGGCTGCTATAAGGTCTGCCCACAGCCTTCTCTTCTCCAAGCTGAACAACCCCAACTCTCTCAGCCTTTCCTCACAAGAGAGGTGCTCCAGCCCCTCTGATCATCTTTGCGGCCCTCCTCTGGACCTACTCCAATTGCTGCATGTCCTTCTTGTGCTGAGGGCTCCAGAGCTGGATGCAGGACCCCAGGTGAGGTATCACTGAGCGCAGTAGAGCAGCAGAATCATGTCCCTCGATCTGCTGGTCACTTGATGCAGCCCAGGATATGGTTGGGCTTCTGGGCTGCGAGCACACACTGGTGGCTCATGTCCAGCTTTTCATCCACCAGTACCACCAAGTCCTTCCTGGCAGGGCTGCTTTCAAGCACTTCATTCCCCAGCCTGTATTGATACTGGGGATTGCCCCAACCCAGGTGCAGGACCTTGCATCTGGCCTTGTTGCACCTCAAGAGATTCACACAGGCCCACTTCTCAAGCTTGTCCAGGTCCCTCTGGATGGCATCCCATCCTTCTGGTGTGTCAACTGCACCACTCAGCTTGCAGTCATCTGCAAACTTGCTGAGGGTGCACTAGATCTCACTAAGTCATTGATGAAGATTTTAAACAGCACTGGTCCCAGTACAGACCCCTGAGGGACACCACTTGTCACTGGCATCCATTTGGACATAGAGCCATTGATCACTACCCTCTGGCTGTGACCTTCCAACCAATTCCTTAGCCACCTAAGAGTCCACCCCTCAAATCTGTATTTCTCCAATTTAGAGAGAAGGATGCTGTGAAGGACTGCGTAAGTTTGGCAAGTATTTCTGACTACCTACACTTGTAGATACTTTTCTACGCTAAAAAGCATATTTTATGCTATCAGGGCAAGTGGCAATGTAGCAGCAGCAAAGCTGGTCACACACCAATGCAGAAAGCATTCTGAAATCTATGGTCACATCACTCTGGTGACTGTCCTGGCTACTGTGTTACCATATTTAATATGACTGCAACTGCACAACCCATTCACAGAGCACTTCTGCATACTTACGAAGCTCAGGTGAAAAAGGCTTTTCAGCCTTTACAACTTTTTGCAGGTCCCAATGAGTTTAGCTTACTCAATGGCATAGAAAGTTTGAAATTGTGCACCCATTTTCTACCTAGATTTCACTACTTCATTTCAGGTGCCAAGAGCTTCCCTTTAGATCACACCCTGAGTTTTCCCAGAGTGTTCTGAGATGTAACCAGGCCATGGATTTTAGGAAAGCGGTCATATCAAGGGGCAAATCTCTTCAGTATTACTGAGAAAGACAGATTTCTCAGCCTGGAAAAGTTCAGTGTATTTTCAGCACTGAGATCTTCCACATATATCACATAACAGACCTCATATACGTTCATCAGTTTGGGAAAACAGTGAAAACAGCTTGCTATAGAGACCAGAATACCCTATACCTATCTACAGAATCATCAATGGGATTGACAATAAAGTCACCCACAGTAAGAAAATCATAATATTAATCGCACTACTTGAGACCACAGAACTCTGCAAACAGTCAGACTTACCATTTTATTTTATCTTATAATTCATACCCTGGAAAGAATTAGCAAATTAATCTAGTTTTGGATCTAGGCATCCCCTGCAGTGGAGACTAGACGCAGAAAGAATTGCTCATCTCTTCCTGGCTAAGCAGTTCTTTGAGGTACAATATATAACACAAAACACCATATAAATTAACTGTGTAGCTAAATAACTAGGCTGCAACTAAACTACTGAAGGAGCCAGTGCTCCATGTAGTAGTCATCCACTGCCACCTTCTGTTCTCCTAGGCAATGCAGCACATTAAAATAATATACCTTGTCACAGTATCTTTTTGTTACTGCTCAGCAAGGACTTTTTTAGCTTTGGGGAAAACAAGAAACCTTAAAGCAATGAGCATAATTACTGCACTAATTCACTAAGACTTTTCTACAACAACTTGATAATGTCAGTTTAGTAACTTGAGAAAGAGAGTCTGATCTACACAAACTGCTTGGCTTTCAAATTAAAGGTACAGGACCCTTGGGAGCATTCAGTAGTAGTATGCTAGTTAATTGCTTAGAGAAATCAGTGGGATTAAGATAAAACCATCTAGTAGATATAGAAGGGCAGTAATGAACCCATCACTTTTATTCCTAAAATTCCCCTGCATTACCTAATAGCACTGTGCCAGTGGACACTGAAGTTCTAAGCTATCATTCTTGCTCCCCAGCCTCTCCTCTGTTTATTACCTGTTTCACATCTCGAACGAGGTGATGCAAAAGTAGATTTGATGGTCCTTGTTTCTGTGGTGTGAAAAGACAATAAACAACATGTCACTCTGCATTAGAAAATGAACACAGTAAAAGAATGCAGAAACAAGTTCTCTAGGACAAGCTACTGTGATTCAAACTCTCCCCACTCGAACTCTCCCCACAAGCCTCTTCAAAAACATCTCAACACGAATCTGTAACACCTCTACTGCCTTAAGTCTTGACATATTCTAGAAAGAATTTAGTATCACTTTGGTTAAACAACTTATTTTCATCAAGATAAGCATGTATCACATACTAGATTAAAGTCAGAACATATTTCTCATGAACTTCAGGTAAGCATTCGGTACGGTTCACGTCAATGAATTGAAAACAGAAAACTGGGACACCAACCCAAAGATCCAACATTACAAAACAAAATTATCCGAACACGTTAATTTTCATTTTTTTTCAAAAATCCTTCACAAAAATGTGCCCAAATTATCAAACCTTTTAAGCAAAATTGCATTTTCTTTAGGCATTCTTATCTAAAGTTGTACACAGGGATTTCAAATACTCACTGTATTGTAGAGTTCTTCCAAACGAGATATGGTAAGAAAATGGTGCATGTTCACTCCATGCTCTATTAACAGCTTCACAAAATCCACACGGTCCATCACTAAAGCATCCAGCATTGCCTGTTCCAAGGCACCAATCTCCAGAAGGACACATATGAAGGAAAAGCTTAGAAAATTATTATCCTCTCTTGGAAATAAATAAAACATTCCTGAAAAGCTAGGGATCTCTTTATCACCATGATGTGTCTTTATGTATATTTAAAGTGCGTAGTACAAAAGAAAAATACGCTGGAGGAAGCATCTGTATCAAAAAATCCGACAGAGATGGGGAGTAAAACTGAGTCTCCATAAACCCAATGTCTGTAGAGACTTCTACACATCTAACTTCATAACCAGACTCTGACAATACATTCCCTGCTCTGTAATTCACTTCAGAAGCTAATATATGATAATGCATGGGGCGGAAGGAAGCCCTTCTTTTTTGACATATGACAAAAGCCATTTCAAGGCACTGTATTTCAAGATCTTTCTATAGAACTTTAACTTCTTTAAAGCAGACTTCAAATATGACAGAGAATCTGCGTTAGAATAAACTGTCTCAAAGACCCCACAAGGAAGAGCTCTACCTACAACAGTGTCCAAACAGCAAAAGCACTCTACTCATGGCTCCTGCACAGAGCTCAGTAGGATTTCTACACACAAAACAGCAAAGGAGATGGGCATAACAGGTTCATACATAGCCACATAGCCACATAAAGAATTTCTACAGAACACATATGCACAGAAAATGCAGTGGGATGAGCAGCATAAGGATGCTGGCACATAAATGGGGCAGGTGATACTACTAACTTGGCACATGAAATTAGCCTTTTCCATGTACGTATTTACATTTGGTGGAAGTAGTATTAAAAAAATTACCAACATATGTTACAGAATAGTCACATTTGAAAAGAAAACTTGTGCACTGTTCCTGAATTATTGGTGTTTCTTCCAGAAATATCTCAAAGTGACCATTCTTGTATTAAATTTCCTCGAGCGGTCCTTCCTTGCATTGGCAGTGTGTCTAAAGAGGTTTAGGCAGCCATCTGGTAACTACTAGAATGACATTCTTTGTTGTAAAGTCCATTTGAGACTGAGCTGATATTTAAGTAGAAACATAGTTACAGTTGGTTACAATCTTTACTTTCTAAACTTTTAGGTCCAGAGTTCTCAAAAGAAACAGCCACAATCTGTGCATAACTGTGCATGTTTCCTTAAAACACTTAAACAGAGAGAAAAACACCGAGACTGCATGGACAATCATCTAAAAACTGCTGCTTAAATATCTAATTCAAAATTTGAACACATAACCACAATAACCATGCACAAACTGTAAACCCTGACCATTGCAGATCTAGCAGACCCCGACAGTCAGAGGGGTACTCCTCTTTAATCGAAAAAGCAGGTAAGTTAAAAGTTAAACTTAAAAAATGCGTTTGTGCATTTTCTTTTTTTTTTTTTTTCTGCTTTACAATGCATGAAGAAAATACTGTTATTTAACATTTTTTTCCTGCTTAGATGAAACAAAAACTTTCAGGAATATACGTCATTCTAATTTTTCCTTGGAGAAGCAGCAAGAGATGTAAGGTTTGTTTACTGTGAGCTCTTTACATCTTACTTGCAGGGGAGTACATACTCATTATCTGACAACGACTTCTCATTCAAAATGGTGCTGAACAATTGTACTGAAATAGATATGAACAGGTACATAGATCTTTTTCAAACATATCAGAAACAGAGGAGTGGGAGTAAGGGGACTGTCAGTGAATCTGTAAGGCCAGGGGGTGATCAAGGTATAAAAGAAACACACAAGCAGATAAGGCTATTGCAGCAATGGCAAATTAATTCATTGCCTCACTGCTCACTACAGAACATGTTAGGAAAGGTCCTACATCAAAGCTGTTCTTTATGGCAGACAAATCTGAGGAACTGTGTCAAATTGAAGTGTCAGTGGAAAAGATTATAGAAGCCATCCGTAAAGCGGTAGCAAATTGTCAGGTCCAGACGGTATTCACCTAAGAGTTCCCAGGGAACTGAAGCATAGCTGAAATCAGCCCCTCTAATAGCAGAATGGAAGATGATAGAAAATATGCCAACTGTTAAAAAAGACAAAGGAATGTAGAAGTTGTCAAAGCATGGCATATCAATACAGTTAGAACTTTGTAAGGGCAAATATAATGAAACAGCAACAAGGAATAGCAATAATTCTAACATGGGTAAACACAGTAGAGTAAGAGGAAGCAAGGCAGTTAGTTTGTAGACTGAAATCAGAACTCTACCAGAATTTTTTGCAGGGACAGTGAGGATAAGGCTGCCCAAGTGATACAGTACATTTGTATCCCCACATAAACTTTTGATGATGGCTTTCTTGAAGAACTTCTAAACAAACCAAGCTGTCACAAGGCAAAAGGTCCTCCAACTGTTTAATGACTTGATTGAATGGTAAGGAAAAAGATTAATAATAGCGGTGGGAGACCAAGAAAATCCCACATATTGAATACTGATTTGACAATACTTGCTGATGACACAAAAACAATTATAATGAAACTGATGGGGAAAAGATGCAGAAAAATCTCATAACGTGAGATCAGGTTGAGGGGAGACCTTATTGCTCTCCACAGCTACCTGAAACGAGGCTGTAACGAGGTAGGTGTTGGTCTCTTGTCCCAGGTAAGCAATAGGACAAAAGGAGATTGTGCCAGGGGAGGTTTAGATTGGATATTAGGAAAACTTTCTTCACTGAAAGGGTTGTCAAGCACCAGAACAGGCTGCCCAGCGAAGTGGTTAAGTCACCGTCCCTGGGGTTGTTTAAAAGACGTGTAGATGGGGCACATGGGGACATGGTTTTGTGGTGGACTTGGCAGTGTTAGGTTTACAGTTGGACTCAATGATCTTCAAGGTCTTTTCCACCCTAAATGATTCTATGATTTTATTCTATGATTCTCTTATTACATAATTTACACTAATTCATCAGTCAAAGAAAATTTCACCTACCACACTTCTCATGTAAATGCCAAGGAACGATGCAGACCCACAGGCCTTGCTAATATATACCTTCAATGATAACAAATAGCAAAAGCGTAATGCTTCTCTCTTACTCCATTAGTATAGAATATGAAGCAGTAACATAGATGCTGTCCCTCTTTCTTTAATATCTTACACAGATGTGCTACAATAAAGCTTATCAACAGTTCACAGCAGAGTTGTTAAAGGCAAAAAACTAAACAAACACAAATCAAAAACTGTACGCACTATAAAACAATGGAAGAAGGCATTGAGAAAAATACATTTTCTTCATAGATTCAGAATGTAACGGTATCATGAAAAAAAATCATAAAGGCAAAAATAAGCACAAGTCCATGTGTGCACAGAAATCTTTCCTATATTCTATTAAAAAAAAGTCTGTTGGACAGAAATACTGTTAACGTTATGCAGTCCATCATTCAAAAACTATCAGATAATTTGTCACCATGAATAATGGTACAATTATTCACTGCTCAATCACATACTTAGTTTCCTCAGAGGATTTATTCTTATTCAGTACACAGAATGGATGATGCCCTTTTAGCAAGGAGCTATTCAACATTTTGTTCTAACTTTACTGTTCCAGGCTTGGCACATCCCTTACTATTCACACACCAGTCAAATACTGAAAATGAAACCAGCAATTGCCTTTTTTGCTTTTCAGTGCGCACCCAACATCATTTTTTTTCACCAGCTTTTGTGCAAGAACATGTCATGATCATCTCCACTTCACAGACAATGAACTGAGCCCAAAGAGGTAACAACAACAAAAAGTCCCTCAGTTCATGGGCGCCCAATTGTAGACGTCTCAGGCACAGTCTTACATGTATCCAGCCTTATACAGCACAGGAAAATACAAACTGGTAATCGATAAATTCAGTTGTCTTGTTGTGTCAAACAACCAGCTACACTCACTCCAGAAAAAAAAAAAATACCCATTGTCCATTTTCCAAATTCTACACTGTAAAGAGGGAAAGGCACATGGGACTGGAAAAACAAGCTTGCAATTCTTGGAAGGGAAAAGCTAAAAAGTACTTCTAGGAGCATAAAACATAATTTCTTAAAGAAAATATTTACTCTTGCAACAAATGGGATTAGTATGTGTTGAGGCATATACAGTTTTAGAGTTATTATCTATAAAACTCATATTGTGTACACAAAAACTCACTTAGGGAGGGTGACATTTAAACACTGGATTACTTCTGAAAACATGAAAAACACAATTTATAGGACTTTTTCTCTTGCTACCTCATGTTCTTGCACACACATAGTTAATGTAGGTCTAAATCATGGCTTGCCTTGATTGCAGCTATTCCTAAGAAACAATATCTGAAATAATCCCATGATGCCATGTTATCACAGTACATCCTACCTATTTTTACCTGGTAACAGCATAAAGGACTGTGATTTCCATATTTCTGTCTAGAGCTAGGAAAATAGGCAAAACTCCTTTGGAGTTTATTCTTTTGGAGAAAACAGTACTGTGGACTACAGTGAAATATGCTTGACCACCAATGATTATCAACACAGGCTGGAGGAATACATATCCAGAAGAACCACTGAAACTATTTGGAAAAGCTAGTAGTGAAAACTACAGGAATTTCAGATGGCATCTCTTCTCTGAAGAAACAAATGTGTTTGATTTTTCATCTGATGTACTCTGCAGTTCAATACTTTGCAATTTTAAGAATAATGCCTCTCCAAATTCAGAGCTGATTACTCCAGAAGACTGACTCCAAGCACAAAACTGTTCCTTAATTAGAGCTTGAAAAATGCAAATCGTGGAAAACTAGTCATCACAATAAAGCGTAAAGCCACTGTGGAAAATAAAAGGTAATAATAGTACCTTCCAGTGTTGTCCATAAACCAGTATGTGTTTCTTGGCAAAATCTAGCTGGTTCCAGGCCAATGCCAAATCTAGCTGATCTGCAGCAGACATATTTGTACCTGGGAAAAAAGTAAAGGACCTAGCAGCTTTCACACATTGATGTTACTCCTTTGTTTTGAAAAGGTAAGCCAATGGGACTGTATGTCAGATGAAAACACATCACATTCTTAGATAGGTACCTTTCAAGAGTGCAGTCAGAATTGTCAAATCAACATCCTGTTGATCTTCCGACTCCGCATCAAATATGGTTATCTGTTACAATTACAGAAGTAAAGTATTTGAGGTGAGGCAGAGAAGACTGCAGTTATATCCTCTTGGCAATGGCTGTGGTAGATTAAATCATATACATTTCAACACAAAAAATGGTGAAGGCCCAGCCATTATTTTCCTTTGTTTCAGACACAAAATGTATCCTTTTGCTTTTTCAAGCAATGGCATCCCAGGCAAACTGGAATCAATCTACTGCATAATAACATGATCTATTTCCTTTTGACTAGCATTTAAAGCTGAGAAACGTAAAAATGTAACATGGTTGATACCTACTCAGTTTTCAACTACAAAACAGATACTCAGGTAAAGTAAAACAAAAAATAATAAAAACATATTGGGTAGTTTCCACTTTAGTGATCATTGCTACAATTGTCATTACTCCCACAGCAAATACTTGGTACTCCATCATATTTGAAAGGTCATGGCAGACTGGTCAAGTTCCTAGTGACTTGAAAATGGGAAAGATAACTCCCATTTTTAAAAAGCCCAAACCTAAAGCCCCAGGGAACTACAGGATGGTCAGTCTCACCTCTGTGTCCAGCAAGATCATGGAGCAGATCCTGCTGAAAACTATGCTAAGTCACATGGAAGATAAGGAGGTGATTGGTAAAAGCCAACATGGCTTCACTTAGGGCAGATTGTGCCTGAAAAATCTGGTGGCCTTCTACAACATGATTACAGCACTGGTGGATAAGGGAAGAAAACTGATGTCATCTACCTGGACTTGTGCAAAGAATTTGAGAGCCGTGGATGTTGCCTACCTAGACTTCAGCAAGGCTTTCGACACTGTCTCCCATAACATCCTCCTAGGGAAGCTCAGGAAGTGTGGGCTGGAGGAGTGGTCAGTGAGGTGGATTGAGAACAGGCTGAATGGCAGAACTCAGAGGGTTGTCATCAGCAAGGCCGAATCTAGATGGAGGCCTGTAACTAGTGGTGTCCCACAGGGGTCAGTAGTGGGCCCAGCCTTGTTTAACTTCTTCATCAACGACCTGGATGAAGAGTTAGAATGTACCCTCAGCAAGTTTGCTGATGACACAAAATCGGGAGGAGTGGTAGATACACCAGGAGGCTGTGCTGCCATTCAGCGAGACCTGGACAGGCTAGAGAGTTGGGCAGAGAGGAACCTGATGAGGTTCAACAAAGGCAAATGCAGGGTCCTGCACCTGGGGAGGAACAACCCCATGCACCAGTACAGGCTTGGGGCAGACCTGCTGGAGAGCAGCTCTGCGGAG
>Ga0065711_1027162_pt1 | contig 53263 bp, 28 predicted proteins | sample Hoacrofraction12_FD_59098 | JGI IMG/M metagenome (GOLD analysis project Ga0065711, IMG submission 59098) | Hoatzin crop microbial communities from Cojedes, Venezuela - Epithelial fraction 12 v2 (version 2) | ecosystem: Host-associated > Birds > Digestive system > Esophagus > Crop | place... | reverse complement strand
CCCCCAGCCTGTATTGATAGCGGGGATTACCCCGACCCAGGTGTAGGACCTTGCACTTGGCCGTGTTGAACCTCATGAGGTTCACACAGGCCCACCTCTCCAGCTTGTCCAGGTCCCTCTGGATGGTTCATATCTCCTAGGAGACCTCATGAAGGTTACGATAGGTCTCAATCAGTGTCTGGAATGGAGCTTTGCCTATCTGAACCACCTGAAAACATGTTTAAACCTTTTTAACACCTGTTTTTTTCCTCCTAAAATGAAATGTTTATTCCCTGAACTCACTTTTAGGTTTCAACTGACAAATCTCATTGTAATTCATTTGAGCACTATTGTGAGTATACTTTCCAACGGAACAGAAAACAGATGTGATAAATGCCTGAACATGAGATCTAACCTAGCATCTGTTGTTGTAAAGAAGCCTTAGAAAACAAAGGAGGCTAACCATGTTTTGTTTGCATTTAACTGGTAGGTGATACACCTGATTTTCCATGGTACTCTTTTCAGGTGACATTGAAAACATGGCAGAAATGTGCATTGAGATAAACTCATTTGACCTGTCCAGTTTGCAGTGGTTATGACAAATTAGTATTATTTTTGCAACAGTCAGCATATGGGTGGTGTTTCAGATAAAATTAATCTAATATTCACAACAGAAATTAAACTCTTTCTGCAAGATAAGGAAGTGAAGAGAATCTATCAGAGCTTGTATGATGTACTTGTATGATGCTTAACTGTAGAGTTAATGGGCTAATTCATATGTTTAGCATAAGCATATGCTTAAGTGCTTTGCTGGATTCAAGCATAAATAAATTAGGATTAAAATGTAACTACTTGACAAATACTTCTAAAGACGGCGGCTAATTTATCCTCTCCCCAAGGTGAAAAGAAAGCACATGAGATTCATGTCACAGAGATTCTCTGCGTTTCCTCTACTGGGATTTTTTGAAGTTGAATAATAAAGTACTTGAATATTTAAGTTTTTGCTTGGGCTGGAAATGGCTCAACTGCAGAAAAGGTAGGGCGTGCACAGCCCTCACAGTGGAATTCTGACAAATGGAGGTGAAACATTTTTACTGTGTTACTGAGCAGAAGTCAAGTCCAGCTTGTGAATGCCAAGAAAAAGGGTGAAAACAGGTTAGATTATCTCTTACTTTAAAATGGTTGTGCCAATTATTTGCACTAATTATTGCAAAAAATATTATTATTATGACATAAAAATGCATTCAGATGCATCATGCTAAACCTCATTAGACCTCATTTCAGGATCAAGTCACAAAGTTATGTGCTTTGTTCTGTAGTTTAGGGTTTCCCATGCAAATGCCATTTTTAGCTGGTTTGGTTAAATCCTCCCTGCTTATCTCAAGATAAAGCTACATGATTTTCTTTTAGATTTGGAGCTTTTCTTCACTTTAAGAAAATTTATAATCCTTCCCCATGTTTACTTGTTGATGCCTTTGTACTACTGGAGCGTGATGAGCACCAGCAGAATCAATGCACCTCCTCATGAGAGCTGGGCATGGTTTCTATACGGAGCAGTCGTCACTGGCCGGTAGCGAGGCGCCTACAGAGAGTGTCTTGTCAGAAGCCGTGGCTCTGCCACTGGCGTGCTTGTCACGGGCATGCACAGCAGCAATCCCCGCAGCTGCGGGAGCCTGAACGCTGAAGGCAGCTTTTCCACCAGCTTGCACGCGGCTTATTTCTGACAGCCTGGTAGAGCTGAAGGAAGGTCTTGCAGCATCCCCTTAATTTTTCATGGAGAGGGACAGGAGACATAAAAGAGTGCAGCTCCATGGATGAAGGGCTGATGCAGACTCTGATCTTGTGGCCAATTAAATAGATTGCAAGGCCCCTTGTTAACTTCTGCCCGTCTACCAAATGAGCAGCCAGCCTGAGCAGAAAAAGATTACTTTCTCATTTTACATAAGGCTTTCACATGCTTTCCCCACTATTAATTAACTAGATTAAAGGTTGTGGCTTCCTTGAACTTCTCTTTTCTTGTCTGATATGCTTTGAATTAGAGGTAACTATTATAAAACATATCAGAAGCAAAAGACTGATTTTTTCTCACTTGCTAAGTATTGTGAGTATTTTTAGGTACCACACTTGGCAAATGTAGCAAAAATACCTTCCTGCAGGTGGATGTTTTAAGTGCCATAAAACCCACTGTCCTCTGGCTTTATTTCCTTGATGTCAGTGTTCTTATTTTGAATTTCCAGCAAGAGTAATTTGTCTGTCAGTGGACACATTTTCCTGCTTTGGGCTTGTATTTCTTGTTGTTACTGTTCTAGATAAAAAGAGTTAGTGCCAAAAAGATACATAAATAAAGGTAGGTAGGTAGGTAGATAGATAGACAGACAGACAGACAGACAGACAAAAACTAGTGCCATTGAAAATGTTAATGAGCTTTGAACCCAGTCTTACTCTCACGTAGTTCCACTGACTGTGCCACAATTTCTCATGATTTACCTTGGCAGAAGTGAGGCATAAGCAGGATCTGGCTCAGGTTAGCCACAGCTTTACTGTAATCCATAAGGCCAATTTGAGCACAAAAATGAGGAAGCTCTACATAATCAGAAATCAAATAGTGCAGTCTCCCTACATCTCTGCTTAGTCGCTTGCTGGTGATGTCAAACATATGTCCAAACCCACACTAGGGGCACAACGAGCAGTTGCCTAGGGGAAGAGCAACAAAACCAGTGGTGTGTCTGAGCCCCGAGACTAGAAATGGTTTTGATTAAATTCATGTCATTTTACAGGCAGGTGCAGCGCTGTGATATCCTTATGTTTATTCTGCAGCTCACCTCGCTTTGTCTACGGCAGGAGGAAAAGATGTTGGAGCACATCATTGAAGAAGGAAAAAAAAAAGAAAGAAAGAAAACAAACCTAAAATTGAACTTGTCAGTAGTAGCAGGGAGAGGGGTCTAACTGCCAGCTAACTGATGCAGTTCAACTCAACAGAGGCCATCGAGCAATTCTCTGTGCAGCGGCAGAGCTGCAGTACGCCTGTCTTCTAGGTGGGGACCGGTTTCATTAGCTTTGGTAAGATAGCTTCACTGAGTAGGATGAGCAGGATGTGGCCTTTAGAAAACTGCAGAGAATATTATTGCAGGGTTCTCAGGTTTTTTTCCCTGTTTAAATTGGCTCAGCAGGCCTTGCAAAAATCCCCATAGGTTTGAACAAAAAATGATTTGCAGTTTCCTAGAGGCCGACAACTGTTTCTCCTCTAATCAGATATTGCCCTGAAGGGAGCTTTGGTCTCCCTGTGGATCAGGCAGCGGTTATCTAAAGTTACTTACATGGGGCCAAATCCTGCGTGCCCGCATGTTTTAAAGAGGTTTAGTAGTTCATTTTACATCTAAGTCTACAAAGGCTCTGGATGATATACAGAGTGTGGTAAGATTACATGGCAAAAGTAGTGCTGTCCTTGGTGATATTAGTGCTTGGGCACACTTTTGACAAAGACATACAGCTGTGATTTTTCTACCTTGAACTTGAAAGAGAAGTCAGGATTTAATTTTATGTCAGCACCCGGAGGCTCTTTATTTCTTGCCTTTGCTCTTTATTGCTCCCACACTGCAAAAACATACACCAAACTGAAGTCTCTAATAATACAGTCTATGGAAATCATGAATGCAAGGTCACACAGTGCTTGCTATTGGCCCCTGAAGTCCGACTTTGGCACTGCTATAAAAGCAGAGACTCTTCTGCCATTGACTCTTCTCTTCCACTGCTGTTGGCCTGGGAACACTAGAGCACTTACTAGACTGCACAGCTTTTCTTCCAGATACATCACAAACAGAACGGTATTTTCCAAAGGGGCCACTGATCTTCACCTGGAGTCAGTGGAAGATGTCAGTGGTCAACATTTCCAGTATGAGGCGTGAAGTTAATAGTCATGCGCCTGCTCCTGACGATTGATATGCAAGGGCTTTGTCAGGTCAGTGGCAGAATTAAATTCCAGAATCAGACTTGGCTTTAATTTTTTTCAATAGATTTGGGTTTATGTGAGAGGGGAAAGGCAAGCCATCCGGAGGACTTCATCCCTTTCCTCCCTTTGTACTGGCCAGTGCTCCTGGGTCAGATGATGCAGGTGACTCCCCTGTTGATTTTGTTAGGTTCCTGTGGATGCATGCAAGCATTGATGGGGTGCTGTGCTAGCAACGAGTTGCCTGCAGCCATCGGTTGGATACTCTCCTTTTAGTCTTTGAAGGAATCTGCATATTTATGAACTTCTCTTGCGTGATACCAGTGGTAGATCTTAAAGTATGCCTGGGGTCAGCCAGCTGAGTGTTTCCTCATTTTCAGGGGTTTATTCTCTTTTGTGATGGTTGTACAATGACCGATGAAATAAGCATTTGTTTTTCAGTTAAGGTAGCTAATGGATTTCAAAGCTATTTGCTATTGTAATTTTTTGCCTATTTGTTTTCTCTCTGTAACTGTATGCTTTCACTTCCAGGATTTACTCTTACATGCCCACGTAGTTAGATTGATGTGGATTCTGTGCACTTCCACAAAATGACACTCAATAGCAATCAGGGATGCAGACAGAGGAGACAGAGGCTGCAAGAAGATTATTTTCATCTGCCACTCGAAATGTAATTTCTAACCTGCTTTTGGAAAAAATGACACCCCGATTTCAGAAAGTGGGTAACCTATCATTTTATGTGGCAATCATTTAGAACTGCTGGGCAGCTGACTAATGAAAGAGACAAACAAGCTGTACCTGAGTCAAATTTCTGACTCGGTTTTACAAAGGCAGTTATTGCGGAGGCACTGATTTATAACCAACGTGCTTTTTTAAATCTTTGATTTGGCATGGCATGTGGGAAGGTTCTTGTAGATCGGCACCATGTCTAACGTTAGGTTGGTATCTAGTTTCTGTAAATATTGATTTCTCTTTAAACAGGTTGACTTCTACTTGTTTTTAATTAGTAATGGCAGATGTTCAGATGGAAGAACATCTAGGGATCATTATTCTAATAATGTCCTATTAGCTTTTAAACCTTCCTCTTAATGTAAATCTGTAATTAGAGTGCTCTGTCTATCTGCTGCTTCCTACTACAAATTCTATCTGTAAGCCAATACACTGGGATGCCAAAAAGCTGCAGGGATTGTAAATTGTGTCTTATGACTCTGTGTTTCGGGTAATTGCACTCTGAGGACAAAGCAGAGTAACAGAGCAGAGCTGCAGCAGCAGCAGCCCCCACCTCCCCCCAGTCCATAGGAAGGATATTCCCTTGGGTGGTGGATGCTTTGACAGCAAGGGAGGACTGGAGATATGGAGCAGTGACTGTAGTCATTGTGTCCCATGGGCACAGACAGAATCCAGATGCAGAGCAGCCCTTGGGTTTGATGGTGGTGTGTCCCGCAGCCCTGCCTGCTCCTGCTGAGCAAGGGCAAGCTTGGTGATGATCTGTTGCAGCAGGGCAGGGCACGGGAATGCCTCTGGCCCTGGGGAGAGACTGTTGTCCTCTGAGTTTGCCCAAGGGTCTGTGAGAATGAAGACTGTTTCACCTGGGTCCATGTCTACACAACTGAGATAATGTGTGGTGGGTATCTGAGGAAGCTTTCGGTCTGCTGGAGGCCCTTTTGGCTTGGTGTGTATTTAGATGAAGGTTTCTTTCCTAGGTCAAGGTTTCACTGCCTCACACGTGTTCAGTTCCCAACACGACGACACTGACTAGGCGCTTCCTTAAAGCAATTTTATATCAGCACAGCTCCATTGCCTCTCACCAAGCCATTCCAGCACCAAACTGATATAAACCATCAGTGAATGAGGCCATGAGGTGCATCTGTAAATGCACGTGTGTAGAATTCAGCTGATTTAGTTGTTTTATCTCTGTAACTTGTCTCTTACAAACAAAAACCAACCCATTTCCTTCACTGCCCTCTGGTGGCATATTCACTTTTCCTCATATTAATCCTTCCCAGTTACAAATACATCACCCATTTCATCTGTGGGTCCCAAAGGAGAAGTTAGTGTCATTACTTGCACATGGCGCAAAGCAGATGTGCAGAGACGCTGTTAGTTGCCTGCAGTAATGTTGGCAATGTCCAGACCTTGGGTGGCCCCCAGGGGTTCCAGAGTGCATTGGCAGTCCCCTGGCTCCCACCCCACCTGCCCTGAGAGGTGCTCGTCGATGTAGTACTCACGAAACACTAATCCCATTCATATTTTCTACTGCAATAGAAAAGGCTTGTTCTTGCCATCAGATAGGAGAGCATATGTGACTATGTCCGTATATTTAATGTTTCCCTTGAGAATGTAGTGTCATTAAACTCCTTTAGTGTTTAATGTCTTAGCTGTGTACCCACATTGAAATAAAATTGCATTCTAAAAAGCTCACTCCAACTTTCCAGCCTCCTGGAGTCAAGCCTAGAGTGGCATAAATCTGCTGTGCTGTCTGTGAGAGACGTAGTCCTGCAGTGACACAATCTTTTTTTACTTCTCTGCAAACACTTCCTTCCTTGCTCTCTTCCCACCCTGCTCATCAAAACTTTCTTCTCTCTTCCTGCAGGCACAGTGCTTAGCTACTGTTTTAGTTTAAAATAAAGAAATAATGCTGTAAGGTATCCATCAGATGCTCTTCTAGATCGCTCTTGAAAGGTCACTCCATACTCACATGGCATGTCGAAGTTACCAGAGCCTGCTGACCTGTTTCTCTTATTTATCCTATAGCCTTCACACTGGCAGTGTCTGCCTTCAGTAATTAGATAATCAGCACAAATGGAGTCAACAAGCAGCAGATTTTATGCTGATTTAGGACAAGAACCAGATTCCGTATCTTTTTCACATCTCTTTTACCAGACAGAGATACCTGATACTCTTGAAAGCCGGAAGGCCTGTTGGTAGTGATAGCTTACAAACTGCCATCCTGAATACACCTGCTGATATGTACAGTTTATTTCCTTTAAATCCGCACCCTGCTGCCTCCCAGTACGCCGTGAAGTCTTGCTCAAAGACTATCCTGTATGTTACCTCTTGCTGTTTTAGGGAAGAAACTATTAGGGTTATTTTTTTAATTACCTTATATTTCTCAGTGTTTAACTTCATTCTTTCACTCAGGCTGTGCTTGAAGCATATCCTGCCTGATGTGACTAAGCTGTTGACTCACTTCTTTTATGGCTGTAATAAAACTAGATCTAATGACCGATGTCTGGATATCAACCACCAACAGCATTTGCAAAAAAAATCCAGATTGTTCCTTCTCAAGGCTCTGCGTCCTGGTATAAAATTCACTTAACAAAGTATACCAAGTGAGCATGGCCCAGTTGTAACCACGATTTTGTTTTCTTCTTTTCTAGCTTTTATCTGCTTGGCTTTAGCATTATCCCAAACCCTCCAGTTCTGAAAGTTTTAAATATCATTCTTGTGGAATCTCTCCCTGCAACCATCAGCTCTGCTAATTGTGCTCAAAGACTTAATGTAGACAATTAGCCTTGCACTGGGCCCTAGGGATTTCATAACTTTATGAATTTGCAGCTTGCCTCAATTTTGCCATCCATCTTGTGTCATCTGAGGGCCACAAAGCCCTCCCATAGCCCAGGTGGGCTGTTGCCTGTGATTCCAGCGTGCCTGTGCCACACAGGGATGGCGAAGGGCAAGCGTCTAATTTTTGTTTGCAGCTTGAGCCCAGCAAGTTTCTGCGACATAAGGAAGGCTGTGGTGAGCATCTCCATGAGAATAGGGCCCTTGCACTTTTGCTCATATTTTTGCTGAGTATAAGGTGAATTTCATGCACGGGAACGTGGCATGAGAAAATCTGTTTCCTCTCTCTGTATCCTTGGTAGTTTCCTTGCCAGTGGCAAAATAGTAGGCTATTATACATAGTACAGGACACAGATAGGAAGGAGAATCCAGGACCTGGAATTGATTCCCTGGAGCCTCCAACATCTGCTGTACTGAGGAAAGCCCATAGTAATTCTGCCTGTTCAGTCTAGACTCAGGGAAATGATGGATTTTAGCCCTGAGACATCTGCAATTGCAAGGCTTCCAAATTGAGATTATATCACAATATTTGATGCTGGAGTCATTCCATTATATAAGATTCTCAGTTTCACTTAAAAGAAAAAAGAAGTTTCTGTACTGCACAGCAGCAAAGATTAGCTTGCACAGATGAGCTGAGGAAGTAGGAAAAGCTCACGGTCCAGGGCACTGAAGAGTCCAATGCCTGTTGTTAACATCTGAGGATTGTAGAATCCATCTCACAATAGAGCCAGTCTCATTAAGGGAAGGTGCTTTCAGTGAATGCTAAGTTTTATTTTTCAAAAAAGCCCCAAACCAAACAACAGCAGTTTTAGCAAATGTGAAGCTTTCTGTGAATTCAGATGATATTCAGCGAATACTTTGGGAGGGAAACTGGACACATTTGCTTTGGAGAAGCTGAACTATTTTTCTTAATCATTCTACCTTTTGCTTTGACACAGTGTTTACATTCTAGAATTGAGCTGTTATTAAAAAAGTAAATTAAACAAAGAAGATAAATGAAAAAATAGGGGATGATTCAAAAAAATTGAAAGGTGCAGACATTTTGATCTGACAAATTATATACCCACTATATGCACAATTCTTAATTTGAAGATCTAGCTGGCAAGTTTTTGGTCTGTTGGGGATGAGTGCTGGAGGAAAAGCCGTGTGGAAAAATAAATTGAGGCTGGACGTTAAACATGCTGCACTGGTTTGTGCTCTTAGTACCAACGGAGAAAAACCCAGCACTCCTCAGAATCTGGCCTCCTCTTTCCGAAAGACAGCATAAGCTTTTTTGGCATGTGTACAAGTATTATGGTCTTCCTTTCCTTTGGCTTTTTTGTCTTGCCACAAACTGAGTTCACCTGAATGCCTCACCCTCCTGGCTGTAATCAGCAGGGTGCTAAAGCACACATCTAAGCCTTGGTTCAAAAGAAACTTTGAGGTCATATTGAAGCACTTTGTCAAGCTCAGAGACACTGACTTGGAATCCAGCTCCTCTACCAGCTGCGGCTTCTTGCTGCTTCTCGTGTGCTTCCCTGTGGGCTGTCAGCCCCTGTGGCCTTTAGCCAGGGTTATGGTTAATGCCGGGGGACTGGGGCAACGAGCAGGACTGTGCCCTCTTCCTGCAGCACAGCCAGGGCTCCTCGGTGCGTGCCACGGATGAGACTACAGCATGGTGCTGCTCTGCCAGCACCACCATGATGGCATCCACCTTGCCTAATCCAGCCAGCTAGTAGGGACATCTATGGTATTTACTGAGTGTGTGAGAAAAGCTTTTCTTCTCTTTTTTGCCATGGCTTTATAGAGTGGAAGGTCTTTGGGGCAGGGATGGTCAGGTTTCTTCTTGTATAATGTCCAGTATGAGCTGAGGACTTCAGACCTCACAGGTGTTGAGCGGTGGCATCATTTGTATTAATGAGAAAATGGGTACACTGCTGGTGCCAGTACTGGTACATGTTGCTTTAACTGTTATCCCAGGCTTTCCGGAAACATCTGACCCCAGAGAAAATAGTCCATATGCTAAACTTGTTTGGAGAAGGACACCCAGCCTTTATCTGTGTTCTTTCATGCAAACTTGAACCTCTGAGATTCCTTAAAGGAGAAAAATGCCAGCAAGGAAAACAGCCTCTTGAAAGTTTGGGGGACGAAATAGCACCCCACTTCCCTCTGATAAAAGCAAGCAGTGGTCCCAAGAAGATGTCTGAGGACCTGATCCCACTTAGAGAATTCTGCCTGGGAAACTGCAGAGTCTCAGCTGGCCATTGTCTTTCTGCAGCTCTCGCAGGGTACAAGATTCCTGAAAAATATGGACTTTTCAGTGGAGCAGAGTGAGAAGTTTTTATGCTCAGCTCTAAGAGCAGCACTGTCGTTTGATAAGTGGCTGAGTGGTTTTAAACAATGAAAAATTAAAACAATCATTTAATTACATGTGAGCCGTTGCCCTGAGGTGAACTGGTGTGGCTAACTTTACAGTTTTATTGATGGTAAGTCTTGGAAGTATTTGATCATTCTTATTTCATGACTCTGTCTTGCTTAATATGATCCTTTTTTATAGCTGAGGTGGTTTTAAAGCCTGAGATAAATTTTTGCAGCAGCAATACATTTTCAAAAAAAAGATGCAAATCTCCAAGAAGAGCTTATTTAGAGTATACTGAGCCAGAGGGGATCTTACTCAATTTTTACTTAAAGAAAAATTTTGAAAGATATTCAGGTGTCTATAGAGGAGACTGACAAGTGGGATTTTCAGAATCGCTTAGGCAATAGCCCCCCATGAATACTTTTTGAAAACAGGCCCTGATTTCATGTGGAGACAAAAATCCCTATTAATGAAGCAGCCACGATCTCTTTGTTTCCCTGAGGGCAGGAGCAGCTCCATCTTAGCACCTGCAGGGACTAGGATTTCTTGAAAGCAGGATCTAAACCACTTTGAAATAAAAATGCTCCCTTTTTAAAAATAAATATGTTATTTACCTATTCTTTTGTAAAAACTGAAAACTTCCCCCTTAGCAGACTTTATCCCTAGCTCTCTTGAATGTCCTGTATTAAAGGATATCCAAAATATTTTTTTAAGGTCTGAGTTTATTATTTTGTTTTGTTTTTAAACTCCGTAAGCTTTCTGAGTTAAGGGAAAGCCATGGGGAGAAGCCCCAGCTTGAGGATCCTCCAGGTTATTCCATTCCGAAGAGGGAAGAGGGAACGTACTTCTGTACTCTAGATCCTAGTATAAAAACAGCTTGGTGAAGAATTCCCAGGTGTGGGAAACTGCCCTGTTTCACTCTCCTGTGAAGTGGAAACAACTTCAAAGCCCACATTTCTGTTAATTTAGTCTTCACCAGCTCTACTGTAGACCCATTCCACTCTTCCTTCCAGCACAGCTCCATTCCTCCCAGGCTGGTAGAGCTGCGGTGTGAAGAAGGTCCTGTCCTCCCGAGTTGTCCCTGGAGTGCTGCAGCCTTGCACATGGTGCCAGCTGAGCTCTGCCCTGGGAACAGCCCCCAGCAGCCTCCCCACAGAGGGTGGTGCAGAGCTCGCTGTGCCCGGCTTGCATTGTGTGTGCTGAAAACAGTTATGCAAAGTTCAATGTGCGAACTGTGTCAGTGTCACAGGAGGCTATGGCTGAAGGGTCACAGAGCAGCCAACTGGTCTCTTCACTGTCAAGGCTCGACACTAATGAGGTAACATGTCTTAAAAGCAGTTTGTCGTGTCACGGGATTTGCCCCTTTGCTTACATCTGGTCCATCATGTCGTTTTCAGGAGCATTTCTCATAATTTCTCTATATACTGGTTCTGCTGGATTTCTCAATAAACCAGGCAGTACCTTCACCCCCATTACAAATGAAGAAGGTGGTGCAAGTACGGAAAAGCAGGAATACTGCAAATAATTACTTCCTTGGAAAGGTGAAACATGGTTTACCTTGTTACAGTAAACTAATTAAGGCTGGACACAAATCTTATCCTTTGGGCTACTCGTTGACACCTGGTGATAATATGGCTAAGTACACATAAGTCAATGGGAAATAAAAGTCCTTATTTGTATTAATATAGCAGAATGAGTTTTATGCCTTCCTTTTGGGTTTCTAAGACTGACTGTTAACGATCTGTGGGAAAACAGTGCTCTGTTGCTTCTACCTGACCTTTTAGAGTAGCATATGGCAGCATAAAGTCAGGAAGGAAATACACAGTTCTGGACGAGAACTCAGTGTTTTGGAAGCAAAGCCTGTAAAGATACTGCCTGCTAAAGGCCCGCTCAGGCTATACTTCTCTCTGAAGCTACCTCACATCTCAAAATGCTCCACACTGCTTCCTCAAACCAGGTTGTCCTCAAGAGGTTCACATTTTCCTTCACCATCAGATGCAGTGATGACTGCAGAGGTCCTGGTTGAGACCTGAAGAGATTTCCCAAACTCTTCTTTGGTTTTGTGCCTTGTTTTCCCAAATCCAATACCACAAATATTTCAGAGGTGCTTCAATGAGTTCCCTGCAGAAGCTGCACCTGTATTCTTGGGCAGCAATTACTTGTTATACCTCCTCCTCTCTTGTCTCTTGATTTCAGTGGATTTTGCATTGAACCGGTCTCTAATTATCTGTATGTCCATACTGCAGCATTTATGGCTTTGGATCCTAAAGGGATTTTCTAATCTGGGATGCAATTGCTCATTATTTACTGATAATAAGCTAGAAATAACTCATCTGTCTGTGCAAGTGTAAGAAAAGAAATGAGATGAAGAATGCCAACAAAGCCAGCCAGCAGGTTGCATTTTTGAGAATTGCAGGGAAGGTGAAACTCAATTCTATCGGAACAGAAAGAGCAACATGAGAAGCTCTTACATGTCCAGAAGTGTCATTGTAAAGGTACCGCTGATATTACTGGCTTCTTAGCCATGCTACTGCTTAGCAACTGCACATTAAAATGTCAAAAAAACTCAGTGTTAAGTTGAAAGAGAAGAAACAGAGATGAGAACTTCAAAGTGGGAGGCACCAGTGCCTTAGGCATCAGTCTGAAAACTGATCAGTTTGAAAACCCCATGAGAAGGACCACATGTGATACTTCAGTCATCTAGGGCCAGATGCCACCACCAGCCACCTCTCCCATCTGAACTGGATTCTTAGTAGATGCAAACGACAAATCCACTTTCTCAGCAGGCTGGAAACAATTTGCAGGGCTAGTCCATGGCAGCTGTGACACTGCTGTAGTCCCTGGTGTGGTGTCAGCTGGGGCTCTGAAAAACTGGCTGCGGTGATGGCAGACCCTGGCCAGCTCTGATTGAAGCCAGGAGAAAATTAACCTGGGAAAATGAGGAGCTATAAAGTCAGTGCAAGAGGGCTGGCTGCTGCAGGCTTGCAGGAGGGGTTACTTAAGCTTTGTGCTGCTCCTCTGAGTGCTATTGAGTTATAGATGAACTGGAAATCGCTTGCTCTGTTCACTAGTTGTTCTCCCAAGAGATCTGTTCTGCACAGGTAATTTGCTGGCTACCATTTCTCATAGAAACATAATAATCTCATAGAGGATGTGAAGAATGTCATACTGAGCGCCTGTGTGTGAGGAATTGTAGGGGAACATTTCTTAATATCGCTTGGGATCTGATCCTGCAAGGAACTGAAACACTCCTCTAAGGCAAAATGAAAAAATCAACACGAGATATGGAGCCTGAAATTAACTATTCTGATTTGATTTTGAACTCTCAAACAAATCATTTGAAAATATCAGTCAGAATTTTGATTCTGTCAGAGCATTATTCCGTATAGAACTGTTGAACAAATTCAAGGAGGAGTGTTTTGTTTAAAGAATTCCTTTCAGAGATGCCTGAAGTGGAGAAATACCTACAGCCTCTGCTAAGTGGTACAGTGTGATGTTCGTGATATGACTAAGGGTTTGTGTGTTATATATTTCAAGTTGTTTTCTCAAAGGCTTTTAAAGCAAAGGACTATATATTAAAGAAGAAAAGTCTGTGGAACTTGTTCAATGAAAAAAAGCAACGTCTGTGAAGTGAAAATGTGCCTTCATCACAGCAAAGATTAATTGTCAAAAAGGGTAGTAGCTGTGAATTACCTCATGGTAAATTGGAAACATCTGAAAATACTGTGTGAGGAGGTTGGATGGTAAAAAACCTCCCAAATGGCAGACAGGGAAAATTTAAGGTGAAGAGAAGGTGAGCATCGCAGAGTGCACAAAGTGTAAACCAGTGCTTTTTTCTGATCAGAAATACACCAGCTGAATAAAATTAACAAATGTCACTTGTCTGAGTCAGAATCTGAAAAATGTTATAAGAAGAAATCTTTTCAAAATGTTAAAAAGTCACACGGGAACGTAAATCCCACTTGAGTTACAAGCTCAGAGACACTGGTTTGTATTAGTATTTTGGTGAGTATCTTTGTATGTATTTTCATAGTGTGTGATGGTTTTTTCCCCCTTTTTGGAATGGTGGCACTGATTCATGTGTTCAGCAGAATAGGTTTTGAAGAATCTTTGAGTGAATGAGAAGCTATAAACCTCTACTAAAAATGAATCCACATGAGAAGATGTTGTCTGGCTTTTAAATATATGGGAATTTTGCGCAGATCTGGATGAATAGAGGTTCTTTTAGTTCAATTTTGACCATGCTGAAGATCAGCCTGTGCCCATAAGTGATTGCAGCTGTTCTGAAAAAAGTTCTTTATCAATAAAAGGCAAGTTACTACAGAAGGGAACATAGTGGTGCCTTGTGAGGAGTCAGAGGACAACTTAAGCCCCAAACCTTTCTCATCTCTGTGATGCATGGCATATAATTAACAGGAATGAAGAAGAGATTGCAGGCAGGACCCTCCTGAGCAGAGCGTAAGGTGAAATGGTCTCTGTGTACTTATTGAATGTAATAATTTACATCTCATTGAGTCCAATCAAGTTAGCAGTTTATCACATTAAGATTGCATTAAGTTGGCTGTCTCCAGGGAGGCTGAATTATTGCTGGAGGGGACCCTACAGCTCTGTGCTTGGGACTTTTATGTCTCCCAAGTAAACAGTCTGACCTCGGCTGGGATGTGCAGCAAGAAGAAGAAAAGACTTTGCAGAGGCCACCTTGCCTGATGTAGCTCCATGTCTTACTTGCTAGTGATGGAAGAAAGCTGTGGGCCATCAAAAGGAGATGGCTCCACACTCACATCTGGTTTACACTCAGCCATGAAAATGTCACTGAAATCAGCAGGTTTGTTTGAATTTTCTTCCTTGCAGCTGAGTTCCGATCAAGTCCTTTAAATGTGGTTTTATGATAGAAGGCTCTTGTTAACCAGGTGTGTGCATGGATGACAGCAACAGTAGTTGTATAATGCCACTTTATTTTCACCTCTTGAGAATATGGAGTGATATGTTTGTTACCAGAATATTTTGAAATTCGGAACCTTAAGTTGATCCAGTGTGATCAGAAATAAAAAACCCCAAAGTGCCGAGTTTCCAGTTGATTCAGAAATGGCCCACTGGCCACAGACATGTACAACAATTGTGAAGGACAGAGTTAATGCTGAGAAGTGGAAGTTACAAAAGGAGTTATTTTGCGTAGCCCAGTTACCATATCCCTGACTGTACTAAAAATATCAAGTATTTTTGTAACTAACTCTTGCTTATGAGGCAAAAGCAAATTACTGTGCTCTTTTTTTTATCTGTAAGTACCCAGCCTGTAAACTGGAATGAGCTTGAAGAGAAGAGGGCTCCGTAGAGATGGCTTGGATGCCATTTAGATTTTTATGGAGAATTTTGTCGCTGTGGTGGAATGCTGTTGGATGGTTTTACAGTTCCGGGGAAGGATTATTGTTATTTCTTCAAGACCTTCATATAAATGCCTGGGTCCTGCTGGTGCTGCCTGCAGCTGAGCGTGCATAGGGCAGAGCTGAGGGAGGCAGCAACCCTAGGGTCGGTGGAGGCTGGCCACGCTGGGTGTGTGCAGCCGAGTCTTGCAGCAGTGTCTCTTGACCTCCTGGGATTTTTTGTCTTACACAAGGATTGTCTCCTGTGCAATCAACAGTGGCCAACCTTATGGACCTGCTGGTGCTGTCCTGACCAAATCACAGCAGGTGTGGTTATTGCCAGTCCCGTTGCCTCCAAAGGAGGCTGAGCTGCGCGGTTTGGAGTTTTCCCACCCCGTGTCCTACTTTACTTAGAAAGAAGTGGGTTGAAGGGAGGCGTGTTCTTACTGAACAGAGCATTTCAGCCAGAAGAGAAAAAAAAAAAAAGGAAGAACATAGCAGGAGAAAGCTGGTTACTGTGTATAGCTTACAGGTGTAAAGACACATGTTTTCATTGGAAGTAGACTTTTAAATAGCTTTTTCTTTTGGACTGCAGCTGTCAATTGCACAATGTCATAAAGCCTGTTGGTCTGATTCTCCATTTTCTCCCTGCTCTGCAGTTGTCCCGCTGCTTTGCAAGCCTGCTCACATTCTGCTGAGTAGTGTGCAGAGAAGGGTTTTAATATTTTTTTAAACAGCTTGTGGGCAATTGATCTAAGATTACCAGTATCCTGCAAATTGGTTGTCATTATTTAAACATCAGATAGAGAATTTTTGCCCTAGGGTCTGTGCCAAATAAATATGGTTTTGCTGGAAAATGGTTTTATAATAATAATTTGAACATGAGCTGAGGAGAGGGGAAGGCCCTCATCTCACTGCCCATATCTCATTACAACTTACCCCAGTGCAGTAATATGGGAGTCATCGGAAAAGACAGCTCAATTTCTATCAAAGACTGGGTGTTCTTTCTCTTGGGGCTTACAGTAGCTGTAAACTGATTAGGTTTGTTTTGGAATAGGCTGCATAAAATAGGATTCCAGAGAGGCTAAATAAAAATCCAGGTATTCCTAAATGGTAATTCTGGCATTACTGGAAAGGCATTTAAATATGTACTGCATTTTCAGAAAGGGATGCAGGCTTTTAGTAACTCCCTGTTTCACTTCTGGAACTATTAAAAGTCAGTGGAGTTGCCTTTTGGTGGTGACCCAGTGTTCATGTCTGCCTTTAGCCCAGTGTGAGTAATTACGCACCGTGCTGTACCTGACCTCATTTTTTGGAGCCCTCTGGACAACCGGACTGCCTTTCAGGTCCTGCAGTCCTTAAATTAGCTTGATTTTTTTTCTCAGCTGCCATCTTCATTGTAATCAAGTCATACTTCTAGTCCTTGCAAAGACCTTTCAAGTTTTTTGGAAGGGTTCACACCTATTTTAGTTCAGCCAGACGTTGGTGCAGAACCAGGGCTGCAGGGACACGTGTATATTGAAGCTTGGCTGGTTTAACAAAGGTGACTTTGAACTACCACTGTGCTCCTGTAATTGTGAGATCGGTGAGCTCTGAAGGAAAGCTGGAAGGGAAACTAGATTATATCTGGGCATGATGTCTTTTCTTTGTCATCATTTACAAGTATCTGAGATGGGCACCATTAACACTTCCAGATGATTTTATGTAAAGACTCATCCAGTCGCTTGCATTAGTCTTGCTATTTTTAAGTCTGACTTTTACCATCACAAAAGAGATTTAATGTGCTAATGAATGGAGTCCCTGTGCTTAAGATTTGACCAATGAGCAACTGGGCAGAAAAGACTTGAAGTAAAGTCATCGCATAGGTAAAGGTGTTTTTACTCTGCTATTTTTGCTCTTTCACTGAGTTTATACAACAACAAACACAATTAATTTAGTGGCTATATTCCAAATCATCTACACATTACTCTCAGTGAAATAATATGAACTACTCAAAAGCATTGTTTGAGCAATTTCTCTCAGTGAGCAGTTTAAAGTGGCTGTTGCATTTGGGCTAGAAGGAAAATCTGATTTCCAAGGCAGGGAAAATATTTTATTTTTTAAAATTGGGCATGTTTATTAAACTCATAAAAGTTAATGGAAACAACAAAAAGCCAATAAGATCCAAGGAAGAAACAACAAGCTTTCTCTCCTTAGTAAAACTACCTTTGCCTGGGATGGCGTTTTCTGTTCCTCTCTGCAGGGAGTTGCCCTGTCCCTGGCACTGGGGGAGGAAGGCTGAGTCAGTGGCAGGACTCGCAGGTACCCATCAGGGTAGAATAACCCTGAAAAACCTTTCAGAAGCTGTGAGCAGCTTCTCGCTCTCGAAGTCGGGAATTTACAGAGGCACTTGGGAAAGCAGCCTCTTCCAGGAGGGCACGTCAGCCCGCCTCTTAGCCAGGCAGGTCTTGAACCTGAGCTTTCCGGTGGGATTTTCGGCAGTGACGGAGCTGCCTTGGCTCTGCTCACAGACGAATCTCAGTGGCTTCGAAGGGAACAGAGTGAGGCCGGCACGTCCCACCCCAGGCACCTGCTTCCCTGGCCAGGCAGCGAGGGAGTGGTGGGAGCAGGAACCCAGACCCCCTCCTTTGGGGTCACCTCTGAAGAGATGCTTCCTAGTGTCACCTTCGCTGGAGTCCCTAGCTAAGGATGGGATTAACCCAATGACACAGCACAGACCAAAGTTTTAGCCCATTTCCAAGACTGAAACTGTGTTTTATGCAAGCAGACTCTATGATCCTGCTGAAGCTCTGGCCTTCAGGAAAGATTATCAAGTTATATTTGAACCACAGCAGCAAGAACAGTTTGCTGGTTGTTTACTCTACTCTGCTTGGATTTAGGGTTTCCTTTGTAGCAGTCAGTACCTACGACAAACTTGGCAAATGACCCAGAAAACAAAACGCATGGAGTCACTCTCTGGCAGTAACGGAAATGGCAGAGGGAAGGCTCTAACAACCAGACCGGAGCCAGGTTATGTTACAGAAACAAGAACTCCTGTAAAGCAGGGGAAGGGCTCTCTTATTTCTCTGAAGAGTAAACATTAGTCTGAATTACAAGGAAGAAGCTCATCTTCTCTTGGGTGTATAGCGAAGACACCGTAAGCCATTTGGGTCATGAGAAGCAAGGAAAGGGATGCATTTAATGACTCTGCATTAGAGCTGTAGAAGATGAATAGATTCCTTGGAAATAGCTGGCATTTGGGTTAGAGCATCCTTCAACAAAGAGCCCAGCTGTGACCTGTTTCTCTGTAGGGCTATTCTCATTGCCGGGTGCCTGTCCCCGACGAGAGAACAGTGACTGCAGGGCTGCCAGTCAGGCTGGATGGCGAGATGCTGAGCGAGCCCCACTTGTTAGGAGAATGTGCAGCTTTATTCCTTTTCAATTAGCGTCATCATGTATAAATCTGCTGTGGGACTCCAGTGATAAAGAAAACTGACATGCACCACTACAGCGCAATAAATCTTCGGGCGCTGGCTGTGGGGATGCCAAACCTACTCGTCAGCTTGTTATTCCTGAGCCCATCAATTGTGTGGCAGTTGTTGCTGCAGTCTGAGCACCATTGTTTTGCACAGAGGCTGAGCTCTGCCTCGGCAGCTGAAAAAATCCTGTAAGTGTGAGGGTCAGATTTTGCTTTTCTATATATCCTCAGTTTTCTATAATAGAACATGTCCCCCTAATAATTTTAATTCACTTCCCTGCCCCATCTTCAGTATTGACAATGTTAGATTTCAGTTTTCAACACGTGCCTCTGCATCCATGTGTGCAGTGCATGTATGTGTGTGGGACTTTATGGATGCAATCAGACAGCTTCCCAACCGAAATGATTAATTTCTACTGGGATGGTTTTGCACCAGCATTTCTGGTTTGGGGGAAAATCCAGACAGAATGGACTCAGGTCTCTCTGCTGTCTGTGTATTTCTGTAGGACCTACTGCATGAAGGATTTGTTCAAGACTGGGGCTCCTGAGTATGCCCAGGCTACAGTTAAAAACAATTTGAACTGATCCACTGGCAGACCAAGGTGTAGCTCGTAGTGGTGAAGTCTCTCAGACTGGAGTTCAAACAGGTCCTCTGCTCTGACATTAGAGAAGTTGTACCTTATCTTTCTTTAAATAAATCACATTATTTTACCTGAGACCTCAGTATTTTGTCCAGCTGGTGTCAGGTTTAATCCAACACATCAGGCTAGCTGACCGAAGTATTTGCAAAAGCCATCAGTTCCTAGTGAGGGACCATTTGGCCCTTATTTTCATCACTAGCTTTTTTATCATTACTCTTAAAGTATCAGCCTGCTACAAATCATGTATGTAGTGTCTGGCGTGAGCTAACTAATGGCCTGCTGGCAGGGCAGCTATTTTGCTGCCTACAGTACTTGGTACTTGAATATTCTAGTGGGATGAGAACTGTGTAATGCTAACTATAGTACTGATGTGCTACCTGCACAAGCCTATAGATATGTCCCAGAAAACTGCTCCCTTTGGTACTCATTTGCTCTTTAAACACCTTATATTACATAAGCTATAGTAACACCACAATTTAATATTAGAAAAATGAAGGTGAAATGAAAAAAAAAACTAATGCATAAAATTGCACATAAATCATATTACTCCATTTTTCAGAACCACCTTTATTTCTTGAAGAGAAGGTGAGGGGCTGTGAGAGTTGAAATTTCCTTTTGGAACAATCCTTATAATTATTTCTATCACATCATGACAGCAGTCCCACTAAGGGATGCTGTCTGTCTTGTGTGGCTATATAGTGGCGTGAAAGATGATGTACCGCTACAGAAGAGTTGTGACAATGTATTATAGTACCTGGAGAGCTAGGGAAGTGAATTGAGACTTGGGAAGCTTGAGAAAATGGTGTGGAAGAGAAAAGACCCAGGGAGAAGTTATTTTAAAAGAAGTGGATTTTTTGCATTTCTTTACTGGCTACTGATATTTTTTTAAAATGAGTTGATTACTCAAAATTTCAATCAACTCTATGGCTGAGCAGGTGACTCCAAAATGTTCAGTACAATTTGTCATTACAATGTTGAATCTGCACCTTTTCCTCCCTTGTTTCTCCATTAGCTATAAAAGTGAAGAAATCCAGTAGATGATCTCTTAAAACCTGACAAAATTCAAACAGCTGCAGGGAAAGAGTTTTGTTGAAATTGCCCATTGCTATTTCTATATGAGTATCATTAGGTTCCAGAACCTATTTCTATATGTACAAGGGAAAAGGTACGTGATTTTTGAGCAAGGTTATATGACTGTAACATAATCCTATGGAGGACAGGAGAGGTGCCCAAGGACTGGAGAAAAGCCAGTGTCACTCCAATCTTCAAAAAGGGCAAGAAGGAGGATCCAGGGAACTACAGGCCGGCCAGCCTTACCTCCATCCTGGGAAAGGTGATGGAGCAGCTCATTCTAGAGGTCGCCATCAAGCTAGTGGAGGAAAGGAAGGTTATCAGGAGTAGTCAACATGGATTCACCAAGGGGAAGTCATGCTTGACCAATCTGATAGCTTTCTACGATGGCATGACCGGATGGGTAGATGAAGGGAGAGCAGCGGATGTTGTCTACCTCAATTTCATCAAGGCTTTTGACACTGTCTCCCATAACATGCTCCTAGGGAAGCTTGGGAAGTGTGGGCTGGATGAGTGGTCAGTGAGGTGGATTGAGAACTGGCTAAATGGCAGAACTCAGAGGGTTGTCAGCAGCGGTGCTGAGTCTCGTTGGAGGCCTGTAACTAGTGGTGTCCCCCAGGAGTCAGTACTGGGCCCAGTCTTGTTTAACTTCTTCATCAATGACCTGGATGAAGAGGTAGAATGCACCCTCAGCAAGTTTGCTGATGACACAAAACTGGGAGGTGTGGTAGATACACCAGAAGGCTGTGCTGCCATTCAATGAGATCTGGACAGGCTGGAGAATTGGGCGCAGAGGAATCTGATGAAGTTCAACAAGGGCAAGCGCAGGGTCCTGCACCTGGGCAGGAACAACCCCATGCATCAATACAGGCTTGGGGTGGACCTGCTGGAGAGCAGCTCTGCAGAGAGGGACCTGGGAATTCTGGTGGATGACAAGTTGACCATGAGCCAGCAGTGTGCCCTGGTTGCCGAGAAGGTCAATAGTATTCTGAGGTGCATTAAGAGAAGAGTAGCCAGCAGGTCGAGGGAGGTTCTCCTTCCCCTCCACTCTGCCCTAGTGAGGCCCCATCTGGAGTACTGTGTCCAGTTCTGGGGTCCCCAGTTCAAGAAAGATGAGGAGATACTGGAGAGAGTCTAGCACAGGGCTATAAGGATGATGAGGGGACTGGAGCATCTCTCCTACGAGGAAAGGCTGAGGGAACTGGGCTTGTTCAGCCTGAAGAAGAGAAGGCTGAGAGGGGACTTTATAAATGCTTATAAATATCTTAAGGGTGGGTGTTAGGAGGATGGGGCCAGACTCTTTTCAGTGGTGCCCAGTGACAGGACAAGGGGCAATGGGCACAAATTGAAGCAGAGGAAGTTCCATCCGAACATGAGGAAGAACTTCTTCCCTCTGAGGGTGACGGAGCGCTGGAACAGGCTGCCCAGGGAGGTTGTGGAGTCTACTTCTCTGGAGATATTCAAGACCCACCTGGACAAGGTCCTGTGCAGCTTGCTGTAGGTGACCCTGCTTCGGCAGGGGGGTTGGGCTAGATGACCCACAGAGGTCCCTTCCAACCGCTAACATTCTGTGATTCTGTGATTCTGATGATGTTAGTGTTCCATACCTGCATTACAATTCACATATTTTAATTTTTTGTGTTGATGAGACAACAACTGAACAACTGAATAGCAAGTTATCAGTGCTGATTATGTCTTCCTTCTCCCATCTGTCAGAGAATAACCTTTCTTTTTCCTTCTATATCGTCCAAAGTAAATATGATTGAACAATTCGTATAATATATTTGCACACAGAATTGAATCTGCTGAAGCAATGCAGGCTCAGGCTCATAAACTTTCTGAAATTTTCTGCTACTTTCTGCATGTATTTAGCCCACTTAACTTGGAATCCGCATTAAAAGCTAAATGCTTCAGAAGCTACCATCACTATGTAATGTGTCAGAAGACGGAGGTTGTTAATGCTCCTGCTGTATTACGACAAAATTAAGCCAACGCAGAATTTTCCAATTTTTGTTTAATTACCCGAATCACTTTTTAATAAATTAGAAAGTTGTTTCACTTCTGGTAAACATGTCTGTTTGCATGAAGCTCCTTTTAACTCAAGGAAACCTGTCAAACCATCTTTCTTGCTTCAGTTTTGGGTGTCACTTTTTATCACTGTCAAGATGATGGAATTGAAACTGGTGATTAAAAACGACACCCTTAAGGGTCTCATTTGCTTTTAAGAACCCTGAAAATATAAGTGGTTCAGTTCAGATCTGCCAGTTAAGTCATTACAGTTTCTGGACATGTGAGAGACACCACTAATGAGAATAATGCATCCGCTCTCTGACATCATGGAGGTGGGTTTAGCTCTTGGAAATACCCTGAACACACTCTCTTTCTAAGGCTCTTGGCAGGCAGGAGAGGGAGAGAAAGAGCAGACACCATTTTGAACACATTTTGTTTCCAGTCTTATTTTTGCTTCTTTTCAGTTACTATTTATTCTCAGCTATTATAATAATTCCATACTTAGTGAGCACCTAGATAACTACATACATAAACAGATAAATAAAATATTGATGTTATCGGGACATGCTGTGCTCCTGCAGCAATAAAGTAAACTATTTATGCTGCTCTGGATAACAGCGTAAATTATAGATCAGATAATTATACCATGTGACTGAAGGAAATACTGGGATGAAACTTAACCAAAAGAAGCCAGATGCGTAGAGGAAGTAGCCTTATGCTCTGCACTAGCTTTAGATGGCATTAATTGTGAGCTAAAGGAAAAGGTTCAGGTTTTGTTGATGCCAACTATGCAAATAATATTTGTTGCCTGGGCTGCGTCTAATCATAGCTGGTGATGAGAGTCTGTGGGTTGAATGTTACACAGACTAACAAATTTAAAGAGGCATTTTGGCCCAGGAATTTTAATTCAACCTCCTCCATATTTCTAAAAAATTTGAAAAAGGCGTGTTAGTTTTATGTGTGAGATGTAGAGATTTCACTAGCAATTCTGCATTGATTTTTTTTTTTTTAACATGGATATGATCTTTTGAAAGAATGAATTGTGTTTTGGCAATATTTTAATGAAAACTTTCCTGCTTTTGGTTGGACTAGTGTCAGGTTTTAAATGAAGGTGAGCTTTAGAGCCTTGCCAGAGTAGCACATTACTGATTTTTCTTCCCTGTGCTTAAATGACCAACTCCCCAAAATGCCTGAGAGAAAAGACAGGAGTTACAGCATGCCAAGAAAATCTGGCAGAAAAAGGGCAACAGCATTCTCCATAGGTGAACTGTCTTCACTGGTAATTCCTTATCACTGAATATTTGCCATTACATCAAAGCAGCTCCCACATGGATCTCGACTGCAGCGATGTAGGTGTGCTCTGGTGGCTCCCGAAATCTGAATCCTTCTGCTGACTCCGTGGGCTCACAGCCGAGCTGCTCTGGAGGAAGGGCCATCTCTGCTACCCAGGTCCCAAACCATCATCAGTTTGGAGCATTGGAATGGCCATTACCTGCAGATGGAAGGATCCAGCACCTCAGCTCCTCCGACACAATGTTTGTGCTAATTTGTACTTCACACTTTACAACCAGCAATTGGTAACTGCTAATAATGATATTGTCTGCAAGATGCCAAGGGAGCCGAGAAGCTTGAAAGAGTGAAGCCCTTTGAAGTGGTAACCCCCAGATGCTCATTAAATGCCATTGTTGGGTTTTCATCCTTCCTCTGGACCTCTGTCTGCAGCTGCTCAATTGTTTCCATTTCTTCCAGACGTGCTATTTCATTAGGATGCCTCCTGGATTAGATTGAAGAGCAATAATAAGTTTAATTGTTTAATCATTGATGAGGTTAGGCTAAATTAGACATGAATTCAGTTATGTAATTCTGAATATAATATTTCGAGATTGAACTGAGAATAGAGCTGGTCCAAAGCTTGGGCAAAGGGGGCAGGAGCCAGGCCTGGCCGGCTGCGGGGGATGCCTCTCCTCGTCCAGGGCCACGGGGAATGGAGTGGAGGGAGGGATGGGGAGAGGTCAGCCCTGCTCCCAGATCCCACAGCCCTCTGCCAGGGCAGGAGGGAGCAGTGGGAGGCTCTCACCGGTGCTGCCAGGACTGGCTTCATCCTTTTTCCCATCCTCCCTGGCAGCCAGAAGAGAAATCTCTGGTTTTTTGTCCCCTCCTGGCTCTGTCCTTTGCCCAGCCTCACCGCAAAGAGTGCTGGCAGGCAGTGCCTAGCCGGGGGTAGGACTAAGAGAGCACGAATTGTCCCATGCATGGGACAATGGGGAATGAAGAGAGGATCTGGAAACAGGGAAAGGCCACACCTCACTCGTTTCCAAACCCTTCAGCAGCCCCCCTCAAAAATCCCACTCAGCTCTCCCAGCCCTCCTCTCCCAACAGCTTCCTGGCATCTCTCTTCCCACTCTCGCCACCAACACTCGCTTCCCTTGCTCATCTTCACTGCAACATCCCAACTACTCTCCAACCAGAGTCTTTGAAAATCATGGATCTCCCAGCAAGACACCTCACCCCACCCACACTCTGCCATTCTCATCCTGCCACCAATGCAAAGCTGAATTTTGCCTCCATTGCTGGGATGTTTGGAGGTGGCATCAATCATGACATCCAATGGGGGACTGCTATGGTGACAAGAGATTGTTGGGACAGGAGTTCAAAAAGAAGTCTGTGCTCCGGAGTAACTAGATGTGAGCATCACTGCAGCTGCCTGTGTTTAGACTGCAGCACTTACCTGAGCAAATCATTAATGCCTGGTGGGGGATGATACCTTAGTGTGGATATCAATAAGTAACCCAGTGGCATCGTAAATGAACAAAAGAAATCTGCATACATCAGCATAACAGTGTAGGCATAGATTTACATTATTTTATTAATTTGATTCATAAGAGCCTCCTGTATTCTGCTCCCCATTTTTATTGCCTCTTGTATTTACTCATATGCTTGAGTTTGCTTTGATATGAAGCAAAAATAATAAAAGATGAACCTCAGGTATTATCATTGTTTATAGCTCTCATATATCTTTGCAAAGCAAAACTGCTTATTACAAAGCCTAGCTACAGAGCAATGCTATCTGCAGCATGTAAGATGCTTTTCCAAACGTTGTAGTAAATACACAGAGTAGTCACACCACAGCTGTTCCCTGCCATTAATGGACTAACACAAAGCTAAGAATCTGCTCAGTCTAAAATCCAGTGTAGATAGCCTTGCTGATTTACAGTGCTACTTTTGAAATAATTGAATAATGTGCGGGGACATTTTTCTCTGGAGCCTTTTATTCAGCAGTTTTACAGCCATAAGTAACTGCAGCGAGTTGATGCATCAGCTGGTGCAGCTCAGGACAGCTCCACTGAAATAACTGAAATAATTCCTGTATTAGAGCTGCCTGGTTATTCGTAGGAATTAATTCTTGATTCATTCTATGCAGATCTAATTGTAAGCTAAGGGTCTTCATGTACCATGAAAACACTCTGTAGTTGGTAGGTTAGCACTGACCTAATAGCAGAGATGTTTATAGGCATGTTTATGTGTCTAAATGTTGATATATTTACCTTTCCAGTTGGATGGGTGGTGTGAGTTGGATGCTAAATATTATTTCAGGAGATCAGGAGGTAAATTGTGTTATCAAATCTTCACTAGAATGAGTAAACCAACCTGTAAATATGGATCTGTTCTTCTACCACTAGCTGGGAATGGAGTCTAATTTTAATCAGAAAATCTGTCTAGATGGAGAACCCCAACATGCAATGATGTGAACTGTGATGATTTTCTGGATTAAGGTAGCACTAGAGATTAAATTCAAGATCACTTAGTGCTATACAATAAAGGTGGCTGTGTTTTTTGGAGTTGCCTATATCTGTAGCTCTCAGGTATAGTTGTATATAGAGCATTAATTAAAAATGAGAAACAAGTATAAAGAAGAACTCTTAGATATATATTCTCTGGTGGGGCTTACGGGGTTGTAGGCCACCCCCTGGGCACAGAGCACTTTGAAGCTTGCTGCATGTGGTGTTAGGCGGAAGCCTGCACTGTGTGCTGTCCCGATCAGTATCACAGCCGTATCAGAGCTGCTCCCGTTCAGTCAGTAACAGTTGTGAAAACCTTTGCAAATTTGAACTCACTTGTCCTTGCATCACCCCTGAAGTAATATTATATCCATTTTAAAAATGGGAAGCTGAAGCACAGAGAAACTAGATGACTGTCTCTAGCCTCATCCTCAATCAATGTGTATCAAATTAGCTTAATGTTCACCCGAGTGCTCAGATTTGTCCAGAAGAAAGTGTGATCATCACCAGATAATGTCATTCACTTGTCATTACGGTCAAAACGACTAGACAGCATAAAGATACGTTGCTGCTTGTCCTGAGAGCCAAGTCACTCAAGTTGTGTGTTTCAATGATAAAGTTTCACCCCACAAGTGATCGGGTTGCAAACAGGTTCAGCTCTGGTCCCCCTATTAGGTGCTATTAACATAGTTTAAAATAAGTATAATAAGACTCTTTAGAATGTTGAATGCTATTTTCTGAAAAACAGCAGGCAGGTTTTATATCCTGTACAACAGATAGATAAGTAAATGCGGTCATTCCTCAAAGGTCACCTCTGGTGGATGCATGACTTTGCCTGCTGGGACAAGGAGTAGTGCGTGTCCTAATAAAAGGAACAATGAAATTAGAAGAAAAACTCATTTTCACATCAGAGATTCTGGCTACAAAGCAATTATTCTATATGCTTATAGAAAAGTAACTCCCTACAGTCCATGATTTTTTGCAGGACTTTGGACCATAGAGGCACTGCTTCCATAGCCCTGTGCTTGGAAAGAAAATATATGTTAGCTAATCTCATTCTAATTAGCTAAACAGTTAATCTCATGCTGTGATTTCCAGCACATGGGCCCTAGCACCACAGACACACCAAAAAGCACCTGAAAGTACCTACAGCTGCTTTCAACACCAACAAAGTGCTTTTAGAAATGTTTGGATGGGTAGTGATTTCCTTTCACCTCATATTATCCTCTATGGACTTTCCCAGCGATGACATTTTGAACACTAGACATCAAGAATGGTGGGTCAGGTAGGTATTTATTTTAGACTATAAGCTTTCAGAGATGTAAGGAAGTTTGTGGAGCTGCCTGTAATACTGCGTGTTCTGCCTGTAGATTTGTTACCACGCTCTTTTAATAATGACAGCCATGCTGTTTGTGCATTATCATGAAGACAGAATAGGCAAATTCCCTGTTGGGCAGCGCAAGGGGTTTGTTCCTCTGCGAGGGTTAGCTCTAAGCCATATTTTGTTGTTGAGCTCATACCTGCAAATGCAAGAGTTTAGGTGAGGGAAACAAAGAGCTAAGAAACTGCCACAGCAGAGGATGAGACAAAAAATTCATCCAGAACCTACAAGGCAGCAGTGAAGCCTATTTGCCAGTGTGTAGGTGGTTGGACGGCTGCTGGAAAGGCAGGCATTCGCTCAGGCTGGCTACAGCAGTCATGATCGTTTGTTCTATGTTGTTTCCACTATTGCATTTAGACTAGGATGTCGTTCTTTTTAATTTTGAGTCCTCTAAAATGTCACATGTCATGGTTCCAAATGGAAAAATGCAGGGGAGGACAAACCCAGGTTGGTGTATCTGTGTAGCTGAGACCAGGGCAGCAAGAGTCACAGGTAAAGGCTAATGAAGTGATTGGAGAGAGGAAGGGTGTTGCTGTCCTCGTAATGTGGACTATGAATTTTTTTAGAGAGTACTTTAGGACTTGTTCTAGTTGAGGGCTCTGTTCTTTGATACCTGTGTATGTTACCATCTCTTCACAGAGCTGTATGCTTGATGATCACGTTATCAACATCAAGGCATTCCCTACAGCAGATTTGTGATCTCAGTGAAATGAGAGGAAGGCACCTAACCTACTCACATCTCTCTTGATGGATCATTTCAGGTTAAATTCTGATAAGGCCTCTTTGTAATGCTACCTGATGGCTCTGACATCTGAACTCCTTTGTCAAATTAAATGTAGGTGCAGAAGTCTACATCTCCTCACCACTTGCGTTATGTTTCTCTGCAATTAAGTTCTCCCCAGCACCCCTCTAGGGCAGACAGGTCCCAGTTTACCTTGTTCAGCAATATTTTATGTTCTCAATTAAGCCCTTCGTGTGGTGAAAAGTTCGTATCCTGTTTTGGAGTACAGTGAATAGACTGTGCAGTAGGCTATTGAAGGAAGGGGAATTTGTCTTTCATTAGCTTGACCACTGGAGTGTTACCTCCACTACTTGCTGTCTGAAGCCAGATCCTGTGTAGTTCTCCATCTCCTGAACTCAGCTGCCTTCTTTCTAGCCTGTTGCTCCATCACTTGCTTTCTCAGTAGACAGTGTAAATAGTACTGAGTAGCAGTCAGTGTGCACAGGCACACGGGTAGTTGACTGTGCTAAGCTGGTGTAGGACAGATGAGTGGGCTGTGTTTACGCTGTTGCTCTCTCTGGGTTTCAGATGGCTGTGAAACTCCAGCGCGCGGTGAGCATCACTTCAGCGCTGCAAGCTGCCCCCTGGGAGGCTGTGGGATATCGCAGCTATCTCCTGGCTCCACAGGAGGGGACTAGGTACTGCTCTGTATCTTTGACCCAAAGGATTGCTTCGATACGTATTCTGGGAGGATGAATGAGATTCAAATCTACAAAGTAAGTCTGAATATGTATGGAAGGAGTCCCTCTCTCCTGAGAAAAGCCCTAGTGATGAGCAGAAGGGAGACATAACTTCACGATCAGCCTTCTCCTGGGGAGAAGCATTTTGTACTTCTCAGGTATGTCTAATACATATGACAAGCACGAGGAAACTGTGCTGCTGAGATCAGAGAATCTTTTAACTCTGGGATTCCTGATCAAGGACAGAAGAAATAAAGATCAATACTAAGATATGAAGTACAAGATTTGAATGAATACCACAAACACTCACCAACATGGAAATGAAATCCAACGAAGCAGGGAGCAATATATACCTTCGAATAAATAAAAGGCAGTGCATTTCGACAAAGAGTGTCATTCTGATCTCTGATTGTATTTGTTTTCCCAAATCATGTTTAAAGAACACAAACAAACCTGAGACAGAAGAGCTGAAGAATCTTTCAGATGGAATGAGGCGTGCTGCAGATGTGTCTTGTAATTGCTGTTATGTATTCAGCTTGGGTTTCTCTGCATTGAGACATATATATAAAGATCTGAAAGGGCTGCAATAACATCTGGATGGTGTTTTGGTGGCATAATGTGCTAGAAACTAATGTTATTGAAAGTGAGGAATGATGTTCTGCATACCTTTTTTTTTTTTCCTTCCTGTGATTTCACTCTAGCAGTAGTTTTCAATCAGTGTTAAAACAAAGATGCCTGATTAATGATCCATCCAGGCTCTTGTATCAGATTTGCAGTGGGGTTCTGAAGGGTAAAATTAATTAATAACTAATGCTGGTTCTATAATGTTTCCTAAACTAAAGTCTGACTGACCTGGTGGAATCCTGAATCCTGAGCAGGAGTACGGCTACTCTTCAAAGAGATTTTATAGCCTTGATGATATATTGCGAGCTGTAAGGGAGACTTTCAAAGCCAGAAAAACTTGTGAAGCAAAAGATGTGGGAGCATCCACTTTATGTAAAGTTGTCCAGTACTAACGAGAAGATGACAAGATCAGTCATCACTAGCCCGATGTTTGGAAATAGAAGATGGGGATTCCAGTGAGCACCTAGCCTGGCTTCCATAGCCAGTGCTCCAGCGGTATAAACCAGTACTTTCCACTGCAGCCAATGGAGTTGTACCAGTTTACAGCAGATGAGAGCTGGGTCCTGTACTTCAGCAGACTTTAAATGTCAGATCTTACTTGCAGAAACAGAAAATAGGGAGCACTGTTGTGATGCACTGCATGATCTTCAGACCTTGGTCTGCTTCATCAAGCAGAAATAATAGAAACTGGCTAATTCTGACACCTTCACTGCTCCTTTCTTGGGGAGAGTCTTGACTTTCTCGGAGATCTCTGTACTAATGAATTTTAAGCAATATGACTAAAGGAGAAAAAACAAATGACAGCGAGTTTGTTATTTGCACGCATTTTCCTATCACATAACATAAAGTTAATCCAAGCTATTCATATAAAGGTACGCTTTTGTCTCCAAATACTTCACTGCATCATTTTATTAGCATTCCATGGAGACACATTTCCTATGTAATCCAGGTCTACTTTATAGTTACTCTTTAGATTCAGAACAGAATCTTTTCAGAAAGCAGTGAGTTAAATCAAGTCTTCAATAAAACAAAAGAAACTCCACAGGCTCACATTAATTTTTTCTGTAGGTATTTTATTCTATTCATTATACCGCTCCAATGCAAAGGCCACTGTTCCTCTCTCTTACAGATAACATGGACCTTGACTCTGATGTAATTATTTTTCTGCACTAGCTCAAACTCCAACCAAGATCCAAACACCACCATTGAGATCCTCCAAATGGAGCTTTGAAGAGATTTTTTTTTTTTCTGAATTTTTATTTATGCTCCTTGAAAACACTGACATTGAGGTAAAGAGAAGAGCAGCTCTTTCAGATACTGCAAACTGTTGGCATAGCCTGTAGAGCAAGCATGCAAAACTTTTCAGAACATGTCTTTGGTCTATGGAGGGTGCTGCGGTTGAGACAAACCTACAAAAATAATAAGTAACTGGTGGTGCTGTGACTGAGCTTTTAAAGGGGAAGGGAGCAGAGAGGGGTGGAGAGCTTTCCAGCATTAAGGAACAGGCTGCTGCTTTAGCAGGAACATCTGCAGTTTTCTTTTGATCCAGACAGTCCCACAAGTAACTCACATTTTCAATAAGTTGCATATATCCTATCCTAGAGGTCCTATCAAAATGTTTCTAAATATGGGTGTTGAGGTTGCACATTCTGATTCAAACGCAGAAGCAGATACAATCAGGGGAAAGTCGGGGTGTACAGCATTAGGCAGCCATTCAGGTAGATTTTATGCAAACGCAATTAAGGCTTGCATGACTCAGTTGCTGGTGGTCTTGCTATCTCCTTCCCGCTTTTATTCAGAATCCTCTTTTAGTGCAGCTGAGCACATACCAGATACTGAAGCATGCAAACACTGACTTTGTTTGTATAAAGTCACTTTTTAGCAAATTGGCTTCATGATGCATTGATAGCGTCGATGTGTATAGACAAGCTAATCCCAAAATATAGAGGCAATCCATTTTGAATTAACAGACTGCTGAGAGCGCTGACATTGTTACGGGTAAGCATAGGGTCCTTTCATTAAGAATGCTTAAATTTTGTTGAAGTTATAAAATGTTGATGTAGCTGCTCTGAAACTGGTAGTAATGAATGATTTCTACTATCAGTTTCAGGACTACAGCATGTTAAGGAAAGAGAAACTTTTTTGGCAGGTACCCTGGCAGCATTTAAGAATTGAGACTTTCTGGAAAAGAAAATGGCTAAAGAGAAAGAATCAAGAATGGCTCTAATTTGGCAACAAATTGCTGTGTTTAAAGGTTTCTTAAAGTGTATTGTTGATCAGGGTACATTTCTGCTCCAAGGGCACTGCTGCCCCGCTGCAGCTTGGGAGAAGCAGCAGTGCCATGCCTGTGTGCCTTGGCAGTGTCCCTTCCCACCTTCGTTGCATCCCCAGGCGCAAGTGGCACACCCAGCCCTTTCACAACAATAAAAGTTTAGTTTAGGTCTTGCCCCACTCTATGGACATCCATGTCCTTCCCATACCACCGCGGATGCTTTCTGGAGAGCTTGCTTCTCGTCCCTGTGCCCTGCTGCAGTGTCTGCTGCCCTGGTGCATGTGCAGATGTTGGGAGAAGAGCTGGGAGAGCCTCAGGGCTCCTGGTGCTCCTCGGCTGTGTTACTCAGATGCTTGGCTGGCTTTGTGAGCAGGGAGGAACTTCTGCTCAGAGCCTGGTATAGCCAGGGTTATGATATTAATCCTACACAAAATGAAGACTTAAGTTCCTTCAGGAAAGATCGATGTAGATGAGCAAGTGTTTATGGTTTCAATATATATCATTCATGATTCTTCCAGATGCTTATCTTCCTTGTAGATAAATAGGTTCTGTCTTGTTTGAACTGCTTTTATTGCCTGATGAGTGTTTGGGTTGCTGTGTATTGTCTCTGTTAACCCAGAGACCGGAAAATCCTTACAATTCTGAAGAGGAGGACAGGACAAGAGAAAAGATTGATCTTTCTGATTCTCCTGCTAAAATTCTGCAGCCCTGGAGACAGGTTATCAGCCTGAGCTCAGCAGGAGCACTTCAGTTGTTTGGTACTTCTAGGGGGTCAGAGTTGCACCAGTATTTCATCTCAGAGAGCAAACCAGATTTGAGAGTGTTTGTACTGTACAACAATAGAGAAAGCAGTGTTAACGGGATGTGCTGGCAGAGCAGGAGGACTTGGCAGCTCTGGTTTCAGGTGCCAGATCTGCTCCTGACTCATTGGAGAAATTGAAGTGAATTATTTACTCTCTGGGGACTTTGGATCTGTGTTGGGAACAGTGGCTAAAATGATGTTTGCTGCCTCACATGGAGGGATTTTCAGAAAAACTGATTTTAAAGTTATCTTCAGATAACTTAAACACACCACAGGGCTTGGTGTCCATTGAAGTGTTAAAATCCAGCAAGTTCTGGCTCAGGTGAGCTGGCCAGAAGTGTGAGAGTTTGCATGAGTGTGAGAATTTATGAGTGCGTGGAAAACCACCAAATTTATACAGGGACTGGGGAGAAGCAAGGGGAGCAGTGGCAAGGATCAGATAGTCTGTTGGGATTCTCTTGTCTGTGACCTTTGGAGAAGGTTGAGTGGGGAGCGGTTGTGCAGGCGGACTCAAGCGTACCAAGTTCAGCAGCTTGTGCGCTTTCTGTTCCCGGTTTGCCTTTATGCCTGGGCTTAGGAAGAGCTGAGGCTGGGATGCAGCATACACATCTCTGTCTGTGCATGCTCCTAGATCACAGGAATGAGTGCCTGAGCCTATGCAAAGGCCCCAGAGGTGATCAGACTGATCCCTCTGGAGAGCTGGGGCTGAGTTCGTATCTCAGTGCCTGCTGGTGTGTAAAGTGGGGCTGGTAAGTGACTCTAGGTTTGAGAGCAAGCTTAGGCTTGCCATTAGGCTAAATGGCAGTGAAGTCATGTTACAGAGGCTAGCAAAGGACCTGGGCATAGTTAGGCATCCATTCCCTCCTTGGGGATGTCTATGTAATGTCTGTAGCGGTACTGGATATCCAGGAGCATTTTGGAGCAAGAATCACAGCAAGCTCAGCAAGGTTTCTTTGGGTTAACACAGCCCTTGTCGAATTATTAAAATGTACTAAAACTAAAGATGGTACTGGAGGAGGCAATGGATCAGGAAACAGGATTTGCATATTCTTGTGAAGTATTTTGCAAGGCATAGGTGGGACAGCAGAAAGCCTGGTGTAACCTCACCCCAGGCTGGGCTCCTGGGTAACCAGGGCGCTTTTGCTGTTCTGAGCATTGCAGTCTTAAATCTTCAAGTGGGAACTTTCAGTGAAGGATGATGTAAATGGACTGCACTAGACAGAAATTAGGTTTTAAGAATATAAAATATTCTAACTTTATTTAGCTGATGTTTTGAAATATGGTATTCCTTGTAAAGGAAGACTCTTAAATTGTATGTACCTAGTGGGCATGCATTTAAACTCAGTTAACTTTTGCATTTATCTTTTTTACAGAGTATCACCAGTATAGCATGATATTATTAATACAAAGTGTGCTTTGGCTTAGTGGTTTTCCATTTCCAAACTCTTGGTTTTATATTCAGTAGCAGGGAAACTGCATCAAATGTATTTACAGCTCGTACAATGTGAGTCTTCACATTGTAATGCTTCAAGAACCGAAGAGAGAAGTGACATCATGTGTGATGAATGAACGAATGAATGCCGCTGGAATGGTTAAACAGCTCCACAGCACAGAGAGGCACAGGAACCATGTCTGAGGTAAAGCATTCATTTTTGCTGGCATTTAGATGGCAAGACTGAGGTGAGATGATCAGATCATGAAATGGACTTTTTAACAAGCCTGTTTCTCTAACCCTAGTTTAAAGTCAAAGAGACCTTACATGTCTTGGCACTGACAGTGGCTGGTGATGCCAGCTGAAATATCTTTTAACGCTGGCAAAGCTGGTGCTGGCAGCGGCAACTGAGGAATGGAGTACAGTGAGGGATGAATGATAAACACTGGGGTCCTTTCCAAAGGAGGCATGAGGATGTGTCCCAGGCGTTAGCATCTGTGTCCCCAGGATGGACATATTGTCGGAGACCACAGGGGCTTCTGCTACAAACTGCAGACTTGGCAGCTGGAGGCAGTGAACTTCAGTACGTTGGTCGATTGTAAAATAATGATGAGGTGCCAAAGCCTCCAGTCTGAAAAGAGCTGACATGATTCTCGGTTGCATCAATTAAAATATTCCTGGTGATGCTGGGGAAGTGTTTATGTTATAGTATGAAAGATTGGCATATTCTCACTTAGAATAATCACAAATACAAGAAAAACTACAAATTAGCTCAAGTGTAAAAGGATAAATGTTTAAAATAAACTAAGAAATTGTCAAGTCTGTTAGGCTCTTCAAGGACAAGGTCCATTCCCTGTCAGTGGGGTTCTGTCTAAAAAATGGCACAGTTCTCATTTATTACAGGATATTTCTCAGCTCCAGTGAATTCGCCTCTAATTAGAGGTCAAGCTTTTAGAAACTAAACATACTTGGGAAAATAAAAAAGGCAACCTACAGTAAGTCATCTTGAAAGACAAACTTGGATTAAAAAATAAATGTTTCCCTATGTGCAAAAAATATTACAACAATTTATCTTTTTATGTCATGGTGAACCTCTAGGAAGGATGTAAAGCAAGGAAAAATAATGGCGATGTCAGATATTAAGTTTAGAATTGTAGCACTTTGTTTATTAGACAGCAGAAATCAAAATGTTTCAAAATGTCTATTTTGTCTGGAAGCAAATGACTTAAAACAATCCCTGTAATGGTTTATTGCACTGGTAAACATTTTGGGAAGCTCTGTATGGAGAATTTTATAAGGCAATTAGTTACATTAAATTTTGTGTAAAGAGCTCATCACTTAATGACCCTTTAGAGAGCCTACACAGTGTGGAATTTTAATAAATATGAAAAACAGATTTTTAAAATTTCCGCTTAACACTCAGGACCTGATTATTACCTTGCTGCTAAGGAAAAGCTGTGAAAATGGGCAGCCTGCCTTTTCGGGTAAACAGAATAGGCCACAGAGTCCACTTCTCCCAGGCTTATATTACCAGGGAGCAACACACGATGACTGAGCCCGTACAGCATGTCCCCAGGTCTCTTATTGTTTATGTAAAACCTTTGCATATACTGTTTCTGCCAGTTGGTTTAGCATTGTTTACAACTGTTTGTGTACATCTTTAAAAGCAAAAGGCAGCACAAAGCTGCGGTGTCAAATTCTGCACTTGCTTGCATACAGAAGTTTGCCCACATGGGAAATTCCCGGTTTTGCGTATGTTTAGGTGATTGCTCCTGGGTGTGAATGTGGAGTATATTAAGTAAAACATATAGACTATATATAATAATATATAATATAAATGAGGTCAAGCTGAACCAATTGTCATATGACACCATGTCCAGTATGGCACAGGCTGTAAAACCTCCTTTACTGGGAAGGGAAATATTTTTCTGAGCCACTTGAAAGAGTGAAGTTTCCATGCAACTGAGAACATATTTTTGCATTCATATGAGTATAAAGACCATCTTGATGGGCTCAACTTGTTGTGTCTGTCCAGTCCTTTGAGCACCAGAACCACTACCAGCCTCAAGTCAAGAAAGTGTACTAGTTTCCTATTCTCAGGCCTGATCATCAACTGGAGCAGACGCAACAAAAATACCATTAAAAAGTCATTTTACATCACAAGCTATAAAAGAAATCTATTTACATGCAATTGCATGAATGCTTCCAATAAAAAGATGAGGACAAAGAAGAAGCCAACCAAAACTATTGTAATGGTATAATATCCCATTATTAGAGTTCATGGAAATGTCATCATACACAGTACTGAAACAGAGTAGAGGCATGAGCCATTAAGCTGAATTTGGAGCTATAATTGCAGCTTCCAAGTTTAAAACATATTGGGTCATCTCTTCCGCAGGTGCAAATCAGTCTTGCTGTTCCGTTGTCAATGGAGCTGTGCCCGCTTGCAGCCGCCAAGGATCGGTCTCATTAGGTTCATCTGACACGCTGTGCTGGAAACCATGTCTTTTGCAAGCTCTACAGTTATTGCTGCCAAAAACTTTTCAACCTTGAGAGAGTGAAAGAAATGTGTGACAAAACAATTGCACTTTGGGGATAAAGCATGTCCTAAAAAAATCTGGTTTTCTCTGTCTGGTTGCCAAATGCTTCCTCCCACATAAGCAATTTGAAAGTCTCATCTGAGCAACTTCTCATGAATAGTACAGCCATTGCAAAAAACGTATGGTCTGAAAGCCCATCATAAGTATTTAAAGCAATCTTTTCTCAGACCCAAGGGGAATAGCTGCCGACCTTCTCTCTCGAGCAAGTTCTGGGTGAATGTAAGGTTGCCAGTAAGACAGGGAGCTACTTGGAAGATGAGCTTTTGTCCTTTCTCTTCCTGCAAACACCCACCAGACCTGAGCTCTCAGACCAACTACGAGGCCCATTCCCTTCCTGTGGTCAGTCACGGGGTATTCCCAACAATCCAGAGTATTTCTCTAGGCCACTAGCAGAATTTCATAAAGAACAAAATACTCATATAATTCATACTGGTACAAAAAAAGTCCCTGAAATGTGGCATTCTCCTCGTTTAGTGATCTGAGACAAGGAGACGTTTAAAACTACCAGGCCAAAATCTCCAGGAAACATGGGGTAAGGTCAGAGTAGCAGTCGTGTCTGCTGCTCCCCCGGAGGTTATACTCTGCTATTACCTCTAGCCTAACTAAGCCAGACGTCATGAAGATGAAATGCAAGAGGACAACCTGATCAAGCAAGTAGCTGTGCTACGAACTTGCTGGAATCGCTGAAAACCAGGAAGAGAACAGGTGTAATTTGGGTCCAGGAGTAGCAAAGATATTATTGACGGAAAATGTCTCATGCACCCTGGAGGGAAAAAGTAAATAAGGACATACCATCCCAACAGAGGCATCTAGTTTAGCAAAAAGGCCCAGAACGGAGCTTTCTGTCGCTAAGCCGCAGTGGTGAACAGCGCTAGGTGAGACTCTCCATCAGGAAGGTCAAGTCCTGGGTGCTGACACCTTCCACCCTCTTCAGAGACCCTTCTGCAGAGCTCTGGAGTTTGGGCTGATGGCTTACAGGCACGAGAGGTGTCTGGAGGTGACCACAAAGCAGGGCACAAAGTTTGTCAGACCGGTGTTGCTCGGTGCTCCTGGGACAGCAGTGTGTCCCCCAAGGAGGAGCTGTGCAGTCCTATGTCAGTACAGCAAAGGCTGAGTGCAATCGTGTGACGGCGATGCTCATCAGTAGGTACTCTGGAAAAATAACATACTCTACTGTTCAAAATTTAGAGCAGCAGATAATTGATGTTTTACCTTGCCTTTTAAAATTGAAGTAAAAAGTAAATTTAAACTATTTTTGTCACCTGATATACACGATTTTTATGCACTAAAGGCTCTGTTATTGTAAAATTTATACAGCTGAAGAAGTCCTAATTTATCCCCATTGATTTTAACTTTGACTTCCTTTTATACTGTGGGCAAGCTTCTTCAAAATCAATATATTTTTACATTTTGACAAATCTGCTGCCAATGCATTGTTTTACCTATCCATCCTTAACTTACAAGTAGCAAGAAAATAGGCACACAAAAAAAGAAAAGATAGTCAGCATAAAACCTTCCCTATCTTACTTCATGTTGCTCACAGTAAGGCTCACTGAGCATATGTGCTATGTGCTCTCTGCTAAGTCATCATGGTTTGAATTTAAGGTCTCACTTGAAATTATGGCATTGTGGGATGTCTTATACCTCAAATTGGGTAATTTAACAACAGCACTAGGGAGAAACTTTCCAAGTGTATTAAACTTTAAAAGCGCATTAGAAGTACAGATGACCACTAGGAGCCTCATTTTGCGGGCAGAGGAAGAACAGGCCTGTCAAGGTGATAGAAGGCCGTGTAGCAAATAAGGAATTTTCTCCAAGTGCATGTGCTGCTGCTGCCTCAGGCACTGTTTGGTGGAGCACATCTGACTGTGTAGGACCAAAATTCCTCCCAGTGCAAGTCCCCAAAATTGCAACGTTGCACAGGGCACTTGTAGACAGTCTCTAGAAGTTATGCTTCGTTGCTTCACTGAAAGCCAAGGGATTTTGCCAGTGACTTCAACAGCCACAACAACAGCTCCAAAATATTTTTATACTATATTTTTTTTAAAATGGTCTGCTTCTATTAAAACTTCCCTTAAGCGACATTAACTTTTGTGATCAGCACTTAGCAGGTCATCTTGGGTCCCACTGACACTGGCAGGATTAAACAGGGTCTTAATTTTAATAATGAGAAGCTGTCCGACAAATAATTTCAACTGCTGTTTATTCACAAATGTAAACTCCTTTAACAGTCATTGAGGGCTCTGAAGGACACCTGTTGTTGTTTAATTTTTTCCAGCAAATGCATTTATTATGATTATGTGTCGCTCAGAGTCAGGAGCACCTCCCTGCCTCTTACAGGGAGCTGAGGAGGAAGGGTGATGGGCACCTCAAGTCCAATTAAATCTGCCCAGGGGGCAAATATCCGAGAGTGCTGTACACATTCCTCCTCAGGATGGGTTTGCTGGCCATTTTAGGGAGAGGAAGAGACCAGGAGCCACTACTGCAGCTCCCGGTTACTTCAGCTGAAAAATGGCCTTTAGCTCACAGCATTCCTTGGACACAGGAGCCCACTCCTGCATCCCACCTGGGTGAGGCCAAGGTTGAGGAGAGCTCCTGCCACAGTCTGCGAAGGTGCTTTCGACTGGCCCTGCTCCCCTCCGCGCTGCAATACGCAGTGGCTGCAGCCCAGGAGCTGCTCTGTCCCAGCCTAGCAGGAGTGCCCTCTTACCTTCAAAGCAAGGGAGAGGGTGTCCCCCTCAATGAAACAGCTTTCCTACCTTTAGCAGGGAACTGTTCTCCTAATGAAGTGTTCATGTCAGGTGAGGTCTCCCATGTCTTCCTCCCGTAGCCCCGCTGGCAGGCCGCTTGCAGGAGTGCGCAAGGAACGTGTAAAGGCAGAAATTGCCTTTCAAACAGAACGAATGCTGATGGCACATAATGCTTATTGTTAAATCTATGCTGTGTCTGATAGCATCACACTGGATAGTTACACTTAGTTGTCCATTAGTCCTCATCCTTCACCAGCAGGAAGAGGAGTGTTCAAGAACGTCACACAGGGTAGCACAAGGTAAGGTACAAGCTTGTTATAAGGAGAGGGTGAAGCAAGAGCACAAAATTAGAGGTCTGGAGCCCTGCAAAATGAGGCTCTGAAATACAGATTGCTATTATTTAATGATACTATTAATCCAGCCAGACAGTTCATTGCTTCTTGCTCTTACCGCAACCTGTAAACCATCATCCATCTACTGCACAGAGTGGGTTGCTTTGGAAAAGTTTCTCCATCCAACGGGAATAATAGCTAGATACTACTCTGCCGTTCCTCAAAGGCCTTGCAGTGTCAGTTGCTCCACTGATCTGTCCCTGGGGATTCAGAGTCTTACTCTGTAACGGTGGAGGACGCAGTCCTGGAGCCCTTCCTCCCGGTACTGCTGGAGATAGGGCTGGCTCTGAAGTCACTGGGCTGCTAAAATACCTGTATTTCCCTTTCAGTTTTGAGATGCTCTCAATGGTAGTTGTAGTGACTTTATGATAAAGATACCTTTTTCCTTTCGAGATTATAGGCCAATAGCTTGATTTCTTGTTTGAGAAGGGTGCCCGGGGTGCCCCCAGCCCAGTTTTCAATGATGTAATCATAAAGGTCTTGTTTTGACAAGTAAGAATGGGGAGAGCTTTCCCAATTTCTAGAGGCCAAGGTCATCCCCAGGCATGAGTTATACATGAAAATCCTGTTTTGTTGTTCCTTCTTATCATTTGTCCTATCAGTAGCCTCCACGAGCTGGGTATCAGCTGCCTCTCTGATTTAGGGGATAGAGATTAATTGTTTAATAGTATAGTAGTACCCTTTTGATAGTTACCAAAATTAGCTATATATAAAATGATAACAAGACAGTGACCGGACTGCCTTACTGTGAGTAATTTATATCTTATTGCTTATATCTAATCTCATTGCTATTTTGTAGGATTTTCTGGACCCTCTCAGCAGCTGTGAACAGTCCTAGAGTTTCACATCAAGCTGTGAAGTGCTATACTGCTATGACTATGCTATACATCAGATGAAAAATCAAAAATGCTCAGGGCATGAGCACCTCAGTGCTGAATTATGACATCAGGAGTTAAATTCTGGAGATAGTTAAGAAAAGCGTAACCACACTTTTGGGCTTATTTCCCACTCCAAGGACAGGACACCACTCTCACTCTTGCCCTTTTTGTTTTTAGAAGCAACCCTGAATCAAGCCAAAGAGATCTTGTTTTGCTGAGACAGTAAACATTTTTTTTAATTTTTTAAATAAGAGGACTCAGCTAAGTAATTCTGAACATTTAATTGGAAAATACTTTGTACTGCTCTTGCTGACCCCTCTGAACAAGGCAACATTATCACCAGCATGCAGAAAAGTCCCTGACAGAAAGCACACATTCAGAGTATCTTTAATACAGTACAAATAAGGGGGTGGGACTGAACTTTGGGGTGCTCTTGCAGTCATGCCATCTATTTCTCTGAAAGTGCATGCCCTCTGCCTGCTTCCAGGGAAACACCAAATTGCATTATCAGCTGCTCTGAATGCACAGAACTGGTTAGAGCACTCCAAAGAGCATCTGCCAGCATCAACTGTTTGCACTGCGTTCAAGAATATCCCTCTCCACAGATGCCCCTTACCTGTAATACTGTGTGTTGGGTCGGTACATTCAAGTAATGCACAGAAGTAGAATACCTGGGGTGGAATCCAGACTGGGAAGCACTTGGCACAGACTGAATCACAACAGAGCTAGAAAAAGACCTTTTCAGCAATTCCAGACAGTAAAGCCAGAAAGAATACAACTAGCATGATGTAAAATTCACTAGTTTCTACTCAGCGGTTTGAAACGTCTCGTACGCTTTCTTTGGGGTTGCTTGCTAGCTCTTTCCCAGGGACCGAAAGCTGTTTTTCCTCTCGCTCCGTCTGGGTGGAATGACTGTCAGTACTGCAGCCAGCTGGGGAGGGAAGGCAGTGGTGCCCTTTGCTGGTGCCACCTGAGTATGTGGCACATCAGCACCCCTTGCCCCCAGCCTTCCCTGCCCCTGCAGTGCTCCAGCCAGGCCAAGGCCCCAGCAGCCGACATCCTCGATGCAAACATCACCATTGCTTTAAAAAATTGGTGCAGTACCGAAACATACACATTCCCACGGAAAAAGGTCTGGCCTCTCATGTCAAAATTCTGATTATTGCTCTTAGATTAACAGCATGTTTCATAAAAGGGTTTTAATTCCAGGATGCATAAAACACCTTGAATGTTGGGAGCTGTAGTTTTTGTTGTTAATATCATACCTGGCTGTTAATACTACAGGCCCTTGCTTTTCTGTCCCCGTTGGGGTATGAGGCATTGCTTTTGTCATAAATAGGAAACACACAGTCTTTTCTATGCATAGGGGAAGCACTTTGTTTTCAGAGAAAGATGAATTATGTAGTCCAAACAGGTGACACATAGTAGATGTTGTTGCTTTCCATAACCTGAGATGTAACCCAGCTGTGCCCTTTGCTTTTGCAGATGTCAGCCGTACCATCTGCTGATGAAAAAAAAAGCATGCATCGCTGTGGAAACACTGAGCAGTTCCATGGTCTTTTCTGCACTCTGCTCAGGCTGTGCCTTTTTAAATAGCATGACCTTTATTGATTCTTACAAATATGAACTGTGCAAGGTGGAAAACCTGAAATATATACCATCAGAGTTTCCTTTCAGGACAAAGAATACAATTATATTACAGAAGTGTTGAAGCTAGAAGAGATGAAATCAGTTCATTTCCCCTGAAAATGTTTGGAAGAGCTTCAGAAAAATAGAATGGCGACAACAGGAAACACTTGCTCCACTGAAGTCAGAGGTAGTTTCGGCATTGCCTTCAATGGATTGAGGATTTCATCAACTATAATGTTTAATACACTATAATTTTATAGCGTTTTGCCAAAGGAGGATGCTGTGTCCTGAAAGCCTCTTCTTTGCTGTAGGTGTTAGCTGGCTCCTGGTAGCTGACTGCTGTTAGGTGCTGGCTGGGAAGCGATGCAAACAGCCCGGGAAGGGGAGAGCTGCGTAGCAGTGTAAGCCTTACTGCTTTGCATTCCTCCCATTTTTTGATGGGATCAGCTGTTGCCTTCCACCTCTCATGAAAGCTACAGTGATGTTTTCTTTTTGTACATGAGGTCCTCCACTCCAGTTTCTCCAAGGTTCCCTAGGAAAGCTTCTCTCGGCTGGCCCTCCTGAGGGCTAATTCCCAGACCTGCCAAATCAGCTTTTCATTCCCTCTTTGCTCCATGTCACTGTCCCCATGCTCTTTTAACAGTGAGAAGATAGGCCAGAAAACATGAGCCCTTTTGCAGCCTCCATCCTAGTTCATACCTACTCCTTGCACCAGCTGGATAGCAGAAGGTCTTCTGTCATAGTTGTTATTATTAGGCTCCAGTGAGAGACAATCCTAAGTAAAACACTATAGCAATTGCTTTGTACTGTAAAGGACTTATCAATGGTTTTGCTTCCTCTTTTTCAATTGATCAAATTCTAGATGGCTCCAGAAGGAACACAAGTGTCATGGTTTAGCAGATAACCAAATAGTTACGGTGCGCTGGAGAGCACGGCAAGTAGTTTTAACTCTGCAGTCCTGTGCTATTCTTGGCTACTGCCAGCATGAAGTACCAAAAAAAGTGTGTAAGTACTCAGGTGAAATCACTGAAACATAACAGGAAAATATAATTGTTCTCCCTGGGTTTCAGATATTCAATATCTACATTATTCTGGGACTAATGGCAGCAAACTTTGTTTCTGCTTTTGCACAGCTTTTAGGTGCAAACGCCATTTGAATATGCACCCAAAAGTCTAGTCTTAACAAACCAGCTTTCCTAGTTCAAAAGGGATGGCAGACATCTTTAAGAAGTACCATGCTGCTTTGCGTCACTGTGAAACAGCAGGTATTCTTCAAACAGCCACAAACAATGTCAGGTGGCCCAGACTCCCTGAAGACAGACAAAAATGGAAAGACCCTACTAAAAATAGGAAAAAAGGGACTTGTGCTGTTGGACCGTTAGCCTGGCTGCTCTGAGGGGGATGATCCAGCGGAGGGGCTGGCTGCTGCGTTATTTGTCAGCATTGCCTGCAGCCTGCACATTCCCTGTGGCTGATAAAGTACCGGGACAATTCCCTATGTCTGGTTAGGTGAAGGCTGTTCGTGGAAGTTATGACACTTAAACCTGTGAGAGATATTTCTGAGGCTGTTTCTGGGAGATGATTTACCATAATAGCAGGTGAAACTGCAGACTCCTCCAGAAAAGAACATTTGATGTCTAACACAGACGGCTGCTGATGTAAATGTTTATGAAGAGTTCGTTAAGTGTGTGACATTGCCTGTATGGTAATGCAGAAATTATATGGCTAGTGAAAGATATGTTATGATATAAAAATCAGTGGATGAGGAATGCATGAGAATGGTGCCAAAACAGGACCACTGCTATGACAAATGTAGTGCCAAGCAAGCACAGCAAGAAGAAAATCTATTAACTACATATATTCACTGTTAGTGGCATATCTTGAATTTATCATTTTAAGATGTTATTAACATTAATGCTGTCCTGAGAAGTATTCTTGGAACTATGTATAAAATTGTCTAATTAGTTAAAAAAAAAAAGAAATCCAGTGAGATGCTAGGTTTTGGGAGAGAAACAGTGAGCAGTTAAGTATGCCACCAGGCACTCATAAAATGGACTCTGCTTGGAGAAGAATGCTTTCTCTGATTTCCGAGAACTGCCTTGCAACACGAACTGAAGTGGGAACTGAAGATCACATCCGCAAATCTTTCAATTTTGAAAGGTATTCTTTTACTTATTAAAAGGGCATTTTACTGAATAGATTTGTACCACAAATCAGTGGGTTTAATTAAGTGAAATAAATTGCCCTCTTATTGAAACTCTCTTTCCTTTGCAGATGCAGACCCTGAAATCACTGGTCACTAGTTTCCATGCCCATGATTTAATCTGAGAGTGAAACAGAGGGATTCTCTGATATTCACTTCTGACAAAACAAATGCAAACATTTTTCAGATGTCTTTCTCTTCTTCCCATCCAGTCCACTGTAGGACCCAGAAACAGATTTAATAACCTGGCTGTGTGCTGTGGGATCTATAAACTGACCAGAACAGATAAACCTTTGGTCCTACTGGGCTAACAGCTGATAGGAGAGACCAACACATTATAGAAGGCAGAATGGTGTCAGAAACAAAGAAAAAGCCCAGGCAGGTGCAGGAGCTGGCACAGAGCATGCTGCGTGCATACGGAGGAAAGTGTTAGAAATGCCAGAAGACACGGGCAGAGGGGTGCACGGGAGCGCACGGAGACAACCCCGGGTCCAAGCTGTGATAAGCAGCCCTTCTTCAGGTGGGGCTGTTCTCTGGGCCACTCCGGGGTTAGGAGTGCTGGGCATGGTTAGAGGTGGGGAGGGATGGAGCTGAGCATTGCTGCATCCCAGACGGAGCCTCTGGTGTCCCTGCACCTCGGCACTCTGCACATGGTTTTATCCTCCCCACCATCGGTGGTTGTGAGTGTTCATGTTTCCTGACACTAGGCACCTTAGCAAGGCCTACAGGTATAATCTGCTCTAACATGGCACTACCCAAGTCAGGAAATGAAATCACAGCCTTATATTGATTTTATGTTCTGCTGATAACGAATTTGGGAATCCTCTGGGATTAGGTACCTGTGCTGACACAGAGCTATGGGGAAGGCTCCCCTATTCCTGTTTCACAGCGGGCAGCCACTATCGACACAGATATTTTTGTTACAATGATGTATTAAAATTCAGTACATGTGTCTTCTTATTTAAAACCAGAGGGAGGGAGATGTGGGGAGGAGGGATGGGATTGGCCTGCTAATCCTAATAAAAGGAAACCCATTCAAATGAGTAATTTCATAAACTACCAAGCACTTCTGCTGACTAAGAAGTGAAGCCTAATGCTATTATCTTTAGCAATAACAGACTGCTTCGATTATTAAAGCCACCATGAGGGAATACCTAGCAGCAGATACTGCCAGTGAACCACATAGACTTTGGGCAGGAGAGAGATCCTTTCAATATGTAAGTGCAGGCAAACAGTTCTTTAGTAAGAAAGAAGGAAACCAAATTCCCACTACATTCAAAGCAAAGCTATTCTGAAAATAAAAAATAAAAAAGGTACTATCCATTCTTTAATGATATAAATGATCCTTTTTCTAGGCTAGGAGGCACACATTGTATGGTGTGAACATACCTTTGCACCAGCCACTGCTGTGTAATGCTTAAAACACACGCGGCAGAAACAGAGATACAAAAGGAGGGGGACATGCACCAGGAAACCTGGAGGCAGCTCCCAGAGTGTCAGACCCTGCCTCAGGCAGACACCATCACAGCCCTTCCCTGTGAGTACAGAGAGGCACAGAGCAGGACCCCCACGTGAACAGCTACTGTAAATATTAGAAACCATTTGAGAATCAACTTTAATAGGTAAAATTTAATTTTGGTACTTTGGTGATTTATATACTAATATTTCCTGATTCTTGCTTATGGAAGGCAGTGCTTGTAACATTTACAAAGCTCCCACAGTCCTCAGAATTTGCTTAGATAATGATTTTGAAGGCATGTGCTGCTAATCAATGTGTTAATGATTTCTTCCATGCTGTAATCCATCATTTTATCACAGCACACAATTTAGCAATTTGCTTATGCTAATTACTACAACAGCCAAAGCAGTTCTGAGCACAGCTCCAGGCTATGGCTAGAGAAATGTTTGCCATGTTATTTACATTTCCTCCATTTATCATGAGAAAGGTCCAGAATCCAAAATAACAACCAGGAAAAAATTTACTTCGATACCGAAGATATAGATCTTGAAATCAGCAACTTTCCCTTGGTGATCACTGTGAAGGAAGCTTAGGGAAAGCTGCTCTCATCTCCAGTTCCCACTGCACTCCCCGGTGCAGACGTGAACACGAGACAGCCAGGAATTAGAGGTAAAGGGGGCTTCTTGCACTGCTGCTTGTGCTACAGTGCGTGTGTTCGGGGGTCGGGGGTGTTAATCACAAGAGCAAAGCAGCCCGAGAGGCAGCAGTTTGGCAGACAGAGCACCGGGCGGGCATCACATTCAGTCTTTATTTTCTAGCTTTGGTTGTGTTGCCTGTTTTGGCTGCTTTGACCTTTCGGAGGGCAGGAAACATTGCCAGGGTATCCCGCTTGCGTGAGTGTGCTCCTAACTGAAGGTATGTAGCCAGTGCAGTCAGCAGCGCACGTGCATGTACCCCTGCTGTAGCCTGTCCGCATGCAGCTGTTCACTGGGGCAAACAGAATTTCTCTCCTTCCTATCTGTGCTGTAGAAACTTTACCCACCTCTTCAGCACAAGCAGGGGATTCGCTATATTGAACCACTCGTGCAGTCTCTCCTCACAGTGAGTTGATGGTGGCTGCAAGTGAGGAGGAGCCCTCAGGGTGTCCTGGTACGGGATTTTAGTTGGCTAGGATTGACGGTCCGGTGGGTCTGAGGAAGCTGCCAGTCAGGACATGGGCACTGAGACATGCTTCTCTCTTCTATCCTGGAGGAACCCAGTAAATATCTGCATCGGCCTGGGAAGCATTGGACGCTTTCCTGGATGGAGCTCTGCAGCTTGAGGAGCGCAGTAGAGTCAGTCGCCCAGGGTGTTTCAGGTGGCAGATGTGGCTGGAGGGCATTTGAACCTCCTGCCATGCCGATGGCCTTGCTGGGAACCTGAAGGCAACATTGAGGTTGCAGCCTGTCACAGAACAATAGTTTTCAACCTCCATCATAATTGCCCTCTTAAAAGTAGCACAGAAGACTTTCCTGACAAGGCCATTACTGTTGAAAGGACAAAGGGAAAGTAGTTAGTCGGCTGTGTTCAGAACTGGGTTATCAAATTAGCTTCAGCCACTTTCAATTACAGAATCTCATGGTTCTGAAATGAGCTCTAAATGAGGGGCTATAATTCTTTGTCGACAGTGAGCAAAAAGAACATAATCATCATTATTTAACAGGGGCCTACAGTCTAGCTAGCTCCAGGATAAGTTCATCCAAGAGAAGAAAGGATTCAATTGGCATGAGCAAGGCAAAAGATTATCAGCTGGCCAGGCTTCAGTGCATTTCTTCATCCTGCAGCTATGGAAGTGACCTTGGGACTCATTCAGGAGGGATTTACTCCCAGAGCCATTCTGAACCACTAGCTAATGAAACATAAATACCAGAAAAATTAGAGCAGTAGGGGTTGTCCCAGGCACACATCATTCCGCCTTAAGCTGGGGCTTTGTTCTGACTTCCACTCTGCCTGAAGACTGTTGTTGTTACTATTACAGTGGTGTTAAATCCTACCTGTCTGGGGGCTGTTGGGTGTTACTGCTGCTTTGTATCACAGTAACAAGCAGGGAGAAGCGCTGGGCTCACGCCAATAGAAGGTTCATGTGTAGGATCAGGCAGCCTTCTGGAACAAGCTGGTGCCTGTCCTACCGCATCTCGTTTTCCCTGATGCAGCAGAGATGGCATAGCCTTTTGCTATGCTGTGCTGCTACAGCCACTCTGCCCAGGGAGCCAGAGGATCTGGGTGCAGTAGACGAGCTTGGTTGGGGACCACTGGACCACCAGCAGTGGGTGTGAAACTTCTACAAATGCAAGGGCACGATGTCGGGTGTGTGGGAAGCTGATGCCAACACCATCTTCACAGGATGCTTCAGGAACCCGTACCCAGGTTCAGGAGAATGTCTGTCCCCACACAGCCTCGCAGCCTCCCACCCCAGTCAGTCTGTGCTTAGGTTGCGTGGGGTGCAAGTCCTTAGAGTCAAAGCAGTGACTGAGACCTCTGAGGCCACCTCCCAAACACAGTCCTTTAACAATATGCACAGGCGACATCAATGAAATTGTCCAGGCTTCTCGGTCTCCGAGGGAGCTGCTGATGACATCCAGATTGTTTTTCAGTGCATGGTCCAGAGCAGCTACAGCAACAGAAATTGCAAAGACACCATTGTCATGCAAGTGTTGGTGGGCCACCAAGGGAGATTAATAGATATCTTGGTGGGCTTCATTGCACACTTCATGACATCTATGTTCTCTGTAACTCAGGCTCTGAAACCAGTTTAAATACATTAAAGAGGCTGAATTCTCATCCCTCATTTTCTCAGTGCCTCCATCCGGAAATGAGCGACAGTGTTTCTTCTCTATATCTCTGGATGGTCGCTGCAAGGGTAAGTGTCAGAAGATGAGAAACCTCAGGAATGGACTCTTGGTAACCAGCATAGGCTTGTCTCCACATGGAAGTGGGTAAGCAATACATGGTGCCACAGAAGTATACCGCATGATCTAGGCTGTGCTGATCCCCTCCAGCCGCCACGCACTCCTAATGCAAAGTGAGAGTGAAGTCATCTGTCACATCTTTAAAGTAAATTCTGATCTGTCCTATCTTGCACAAAGGCATGTGTTTACCCCACCTAACTCTAGACTGACACATCTACTTAAGGAGCTTACACTGCCTCTGAGGTAGTGGAGAAAGAGGGGTCACCAGATTATGATGAGGTGGGGGTAGGGAAGCAAGTTTTGAGCATTGTCTTGATACATTTTCAGGAAAATTTTACAGAACAGGTGGACAACCCAAAGACCATTTTTGTCCTCCTGGATTTCAAAGGTCAGATTTACTACCTTCCCACTGGTGAGAAGTTTGGCCCAAATATCTGCGGCAAAATTCTGTCTCTGCTGAAATCAAGAGAGTTTTGCCATGTATTTCAACAGATCATTGATTCTTTAATTTTTGTGCTGCGGTTCTGAATCAACATCACCCTCAGGCTTGGGAATGTATTTAGATTTACGCACAGTCATGAATATACACACAAATTAAAGCGACAGAGAAAGAAACCATTTCTTTTCAAGTCCCACATCTTTTATTAATTTGTTCAGTCCTTGTTCTGTACATTAATTTTATTTTCAACAAGATTTCTATTCAACTTACAAAATAGATATCTGGGGAAAACACTTGCCATTTCACACTAGATTTGTTGTTACTGTTGCTGTCAGGAATTTAGACATTGACTGTCTTGTTTTCCTTGACAGTTTTGTGGGGCTTATTCTGCTCTTCACTATAAATGGAGTTTCGCTGACAATGGCTAATAGCTGCTGAAATTGCTATTAAGTTTTCTTTGGGAAATATATTATGAAAATTAAATGGTTGTAAACAGTGGGAATATGAAGGTCAGTCAGTTGTGTAGTATATTATTGTATCATGAAAAGATGCAAAAATGTCTCCTTGATGCAGGCATTGCTTAACTAAGGGTTACAGAATTTATCCTCAAATTGCTGCTCAGAATGGCAAAGAACTCTCATTTTAAAAAGTCAAAGTTGACAGAAAATTAATGTTTTGATTAGCCCTGGAGTGAAAGGATCACTTTTATCATCAGAGAGATGGACATTGAGAAGAGCAGCACGTAGTTTGGGCACACAGGGGAAGGACCCTGTGAGGCCCATCAGAAAAGGAGTTTCATTCAGGTGCTGAATAAACAAGCAGGGCTCAGGCTCACTCCTGGGTTTGTTGCCAGGGTCACGTGCTGCTTCCATGCCTTGGTTTCATTTCCATGAAAGGGAGCTTGATCTTTCACCTCCCTTGTGTTTTTTTTCTGTGTTGACACTCAGATTTTAGACACTGTACAGGAAACAGAGAAGGTCTTAGGGCCTTGATTTTGTCAGGTCCACTTAGCCTGCTGTGAATCAAAGTGTTATTAATTATAGACAGTTCTGTATACATCTGTCATGCTCTTGGAGAACCTGTTGTCAACACTGTTAGTGCAAGGAAGATAGCTCCAATTTTGAACTCTATACACACTGGAGACCATTAACAAGTCAAAGACTGCTCTCAAGGGATCTGTGAAATTCTCTGCAGTTTGTCTTTCAGCAAAGAGAAATCCCACTACTGCCCCTTGCCTCCACGACCACCATACATGCCTGCCCTCATGCATGGAGTGCAGTACATGCGCACACACCGTCTGTAAGAGGAATTAGCACTTCAGTGTGCAAAACAAAGGGGCAGCTGCTGTGGCTCTGTTCTGTTTGCACACCTTATTCACCCAAACCTCTGTTAAATGGTCTGATGACACAAGGTGCTCTGAGGGAAAAGCCCATTTAACAGAATAACAAATCCCAGTAAGCTGAGCGGAGCTGGAAATCTACTGCATAATAAATTAACTCTGAATTCGTGACTTTGAACATAAATTTCCAGGTCTAGAGTGATACATTTTTAAGCTTGCATGCAACTTGGCTAATAAGCTCAGCGTTGGTTTTCCTTTGGATACATTTTGCTGAAAGCTTTTCTCTCTTTCAGTGTCTGTAAGAATTTTATTGCTCTGTCCTCCTGCTACAGAAGGAAGAGCTGTCCTTACTCAAACTGCAGGAGCACTTGTGTATTCGAGCTCAAGAGTGAGACCACAAGATGGGAGGTATCACCCAGACTGGTAAATAAAGGGCTGTCCCGAAGGCCTGGCAATCTAAGGCACTCTAATACAGTCCACGTATCCATAGAGCAGGGAGTGGAGAAATTCTGTCTCCAAGTGACACAGCTGGCTGCACACAACCCATTTTAGGCTGGGAAAGAGTATGGCTGTATATGACTTGGTACGGGGCCCACAATAATAAGCCAGGAGACAGGTTTTACTGATCTGGATGTAATTCAGCCCAAAAAGCAGCTATGCAATTTCTAGGCCAGATCTGGCGTCCCCACTGCACTGTGGGAGCCTACTTGGGGCCTGTCCAATATCTCAGCTTTGGGCTCTGTCATGCAGAGTAAGCATATGTCGTCTCCAGTGTAGCATGCATCAACTCCTGTCTTGAAATTGTCTCGCTGGCATGCTACCCGAGAGTTACAGAATAGTCAACACAGTAAGATCCTGGTAGAATTAATCTGAGCAACCTCCCTTCCAGTTATCGCTTCTGACTGATCACAGCGGCTACATGGATTAAAACAGCGAAGTCACCAAATCAAGCTACTTGAATAAAAGCTGAATTTCCACCCTGTGAAGCCACAATGCATTCTGCAAAGCTCTTCACTGACAAGGCAGCTCCGTCAAGTTATGTAATCGGCACCCTCACAAGCTTTTCATCTTTGTATGAGTGGTACTCGAAAGGAGTGAAGTTCTCTCCTACCCTTGAAAATATCGGTGAAACTCAAAGAGTGTGCTTACTGCTGAATGTCCCACCGATCACAAGAAGCCAAGGGCACATTGCCTCATTGCCAACAAGGAAAAAGCTTCTGGAAAGTCAATGTCCCTCCTCTTAAAAAAAAAAATCAAAAAATCTGTGATTCTCAGGAGGTTTCCTACCAAAATTATTTAGATCCTTTGGGTCACTAATTCCTACTTTATGTAGGAGAGTATATCAGTAGAAGAGTATATAAGTATATAAGAGTACATACGTAGGAGAGTACAGAAGAGCTCCAGATCTAATCTAGAGGCTATTTTTTCACAGCTCGTATTCAGGAATAGCTGAAATGCACTCTCTGCCTTTCAGTGGCAGGCTGAGGGCTTTGCCTAGCCTGGCTGGACACACCGTGGTGGCACTGAGCCCCTCAACACAGTATTTACAACCTCCCAAGGCACTGGGTGGACTGGGGCACGTGGACCTGCTCTGCCTGGCCGTGGGAGCCCGTTTTGTGGCTTGAGCTTGAGCAAGCAATGAATCTGTCCTTGTGGGCTGACTGTGCGCACTCTTTGAAGGGCAACAGGGATGAGGGCACTGAGCTAAAGTCTAACTTACTGGGGTCAATCAATTCTGATGTAACTTCATGCATGTCAGTAAAATTACACTTGGTCCAGGATCTGTACATGCTGAGTACATCACTGAATTTATTGCTGTCTCCTACAGAGCAGCTGAGACGTTTCTGTGAGGAGAACTGTCAAGGGCAGAACACCAGCACCCCCCAGGTACATCGGGAAGGTTAGCTGGATGGTGCCATTACATCTCCATCAGCGTTGGGGTCAGCAGGCCTGCTGCAGAGTGCCAGTCCGTAAGCAGGCAAGGAGACTCTCTGAGCAGGGCTGTAGTTGCTGGGATCTTCTCATCCTTCTGAGAAAATGCCAAGTGCATGGGGACCTTGAGTTTGGAGCAATGTGTACCTGGTTTTGCTCCCTTTCCAGTCTGGTTTGGGGCTAGGGCTGTTCGGTCAATGAGAGGTACGTGTCAGGGCTGCCCTGTCGGCAGTGGTGCTCAGGGGACAGCGTAAAGTCAGGCGCCCAGAGAGGAGGAAAGAGGCCAGAACTCTGGGAGCTGAGAGGAAATTGCTATGTATCACTATATTTGGTGGCCTGTTTGGGGTTTTTTTTAACCATTTGGGACAGTCTGACCCGGCTCTTTGTTTGCATGCTCTTTTTCTCAGTTCCCTTCACCTGCTGCTTTTCTCTGGGCTGCTCGAAACCAAAGCGGCGTCGACAGGGCAGAGGAAACGTGGCGAGAGCGGCCAGCACAGCCCGGGGAGGGCTGGGAGGGGGACGCACAGTGCAGGCTGGGCGCAGGCAGGACCTGCAATGGCCGCTCGCAGCCGCCGCC
>Ga0065711_1000872_pt1 | contig 53266 bp, 25 predicted proteins | sample Hoacrofraction12_FD_59098 | JGI IMG/M metagenome (GOLD analysis project Ga0065711, IMG submission 59098) | Hoatzin crop microbial communities from Cojedes, Venezuela - Epithelial fraction 12 v2 (version 2) | ecosystem: Host-associated > Birds > Digestive system > Esophagus > Crop | place... | reverse complement strand
TTGAACCTCATCAGGTTCCTCTCTGCCCAGCTTTCCAGCCTGTCCAGGTCACGCTGAATGGCAGCACAGCCTTCTGGTGTATCTACCACACCTCCCAGTTTTGTGTCATCAGCAAACCTGCTGAGGGTAGTAGAGAGAAAGACTTGGGGGTTGGACTAGATGACCCACAGAAGTCCCTTCCAACCCCTAACATTCTGTGATTCTGTGATTCTGTAATATTATAACATTTATGAAAGGCATCAACACACAAAAAAAGCTCAATGAATGCCATTTTCACAGTCATCTTTCCATTGATAGGATGGGCATTACATCAAATATAAGACTAGGAGCAAACAAATAACTAGTAGGTTGAAATGGGATAAAGGTAGATTAAATCTCTGAAATACATAGCTACAGTATCTGCATGGTCTTAAAGTTGGTGGTTCCATCTTACAAAGTCCATTAGTACAATATATGGGACTGGAGAAATAACCATATAACAGGCAGCCTCGGGTGGCAGAGAAAGAAAACTTTCTGTGAATCAGGTCTGACAGACTGAAGTGCTCAGACAGCTAGAATTTGGGTACTTTTCTTCCGCTTCAGGCAGCCAGGCTTGTTGCTCCTGGGCTGAATGGGATGTGATGAGACTTGTGTTCCAGGCAGCCCAGGTACCTGGTGAGACGTGGGGCTCTTCTTAGTTCCCCTGGCCCTGGGGAACAGGGATCCCCGTGAGGGCAAGGTCTCTCTTGCTTTCCTCCATTTGAGAAATGGCACCGCACGTATTTTCTTACTGATCTCCAGGCTTTTGTGAGTCCCGTCAGTGAAATACATCAGGGTCTCCAGGAGAAGGACCCTAGAAGACATCCAGTCTTCATTTCTGCTAAGACTGTCCCCTGCAGCCAGGTGGGTGCCATGAGAGCTGGGGGTGGCCCAGAATGAGCCAGTGCTCCAATGTCGTTGCGAAGGGGGTTACCAGGAGCCATGCAGCCACCTCTGAAACCAAAACACGGTGGTTATTGCAGCGACAGTATTGAGCAGCAGAAAGGTTAGACACAGCGAGGGAGTTTACTATCAAAGTAGAATTTGAGCTTGACCCAAAGTGCTCTGAAAGAGTGGCTCACCCAGCAGTGGACAGAGGCTACAGAAGATCAAAAGCTGAGGAGAGGCACAAGATTTTGATAGGTGGGGAAACAAATAGATCTTTTTCTCAGTTATCAGTTGTATTGCTCCAAAGATTAACGAAGGGAAGGATTTAATAGTGTTGCTTTATAGTTTATAAGAAAGACCTGAATGTACAGATGGGTATCTATAAGTTGAAGGCAATCATTATTTTGTGGTGAAAATGAGAAGTGAGACTTTTACAGTTGCAGCACAGTCCAGGTGATATGTCTGTTGCCTTGGGAAGAATATTTATCGTGCTAACATAGACTTGGCAAGCCCTGTCCTTCTGCGTGTGGAATCGGCCATACAGCAATGTATGTGATCACCAGCCTGGTAGTCCTGATGCGCGAACAGGGGCAGGTCTTCTCCAGATGAGGTATCATCTAGTCCCATAATGAGGGACTATCTCTGCCTGGAACTCAAGTTAAACCCACCAACACTGTCACCCACGTGTCAGCCCACGCCATGCTCCTGTTGGTGTCCATAGGTGACTGTTCATAAAATTCACCACGGGTACAAGCACTTGTAATGTTCTCTATGGACAACCGCAAGATTCAGACAGAACAAGCAAATGGGTGATGAGCATGAGGAAAAAAGGAAATTACCATAGCAAGCAGGCAGCTGCAAAGACAAGCAATGTGCCCGGCTGACGGTATTGCAACCAGAAATTTTAAACTGCGTAATACGGGGTAAATAAGCCGATAAATAAAATCGACCTCGAAAGGCCACATGGGAAAGATGCACAGTCTTGATTACCTAATTACAGAAGGAATATTACAGAAATGGAAATAGTACAACAAAGTCCCATAATGACATCGAGATTGGAGGCTCCAAAATGGTTAGTGAAACTAGGTCTGTATCCCTCACAAAGAGAAAAGATTAAGAGGGGACCTCGCTGAGCTGCAGAGGGCTCTGGGGGGAACCGCAGGGAGCAGTGCCGCAGTTATTAGAGCTAATGTCAAATATGAGGACGAGGGACACGGCTCCAGTGAGGTCTTGCACTGTACAAATGTAATACGTTTTTTTTTCCAGAGGGTATATATTATAAGCTACCAGATGCTGCTCTAGAAGCAACCGATCTGACCAGATTTCAAATAGAGCAAGAAGCATATGGAGAGAGAGGGGGAGAAAAACAGTGTATTATGGAGAACAACTGTTAACCGGAGGAAAGTGTAGGCCTAGCTGGGCTTCCTGGCCTCCTGCCATCTTAAGATTTTCTTATGTCCCTGTGTAATCTGACTTATGATTTAGATGTTTCCTAAAAATGTGGCCCAGTGGTTGGTACATACTAGGCATTAGCCCAAGAAAATAATGAAAAAAAAAATGCACTGTATCTCATTAAAGAATTTTTAAAGGGAGACTTTGAGGCGCCATTTGCTTCTTGTTACTCATCTTTGCAAATGTCTCTTGTCTTCCCAGGCTCTGTCCTGATGTGTCAGTGTTAGCAGCCTGTGGATTTCTGAGCCGTGCTGAAATGGGAACTCGGAAAGGCCAACCTCAGTCAGTCGAGCAGCGACGGCAGCGTAAAGCAAAGGAGGAAGACAAAAATAAGATCAAGTGAAGTAAATGATACAAGGTCTTTTTGTGCACATAAACAGTATCAGGTGAAAAAATGTTGACTGGTAATGGCTTTTCAGGCTGCTATTGGGAATAAAGATCAAGCCTATATTTGAAATATTTACGGTTCATGTAACAGCATTTGTTTCTGTAAAATATTTTAAAAGAGAACAGAATTTATCTTTAATTATTTTTAATTTTCTTCAACAAAAAATTCCAATATAGATATTGCTGTAGGCACAGGGAGCACTGAACACCAGGAAGTGGATTTTGTAAACAATTTCTCAAAGCACTACAAAGTTTAAATATTAATTTGGCCATAATTGGCAGAGAAGCAATTAAAAATGCTACAAAGCGGACTTTCTCCCTCCTTTACTTTCTCCTCCCTTTTCATTTAACGACAGTATAGAAAGTAGATGTAAAACAATAGCACCCTGAGCAGTACGGCGTTCTAAGCCTAGCTTGCCTTAAAGCTACAATATGGATTTAATTTATATGCAAATGTAAGCAATAAAAAGCCAGACACTGTAGAAATTATAGTATTTTTCATAGATACTTCAGCACCGGCACACAAGCCAGCACTGATTTCAAACAAGGAGATAATAATTACTGGTCACTAAGCTATCTTTTTCTTTTAATATCTCTCTCTCCCCCCCCTCCCTTTTTCTTAACAATGTGTAAATTATTTTCTTGAGTGAGGGAGGGAGAGAGAAAGAGAAAGAGAAAGAAACTTGAATATTGGGGGTGAGTGAATGAAAACAGCCAGAAATATCTCCTGTGAGATTCAACATCAGGATAATTTCACAGTCTCGCTTTTTGACTGCTGTGTCCTGAAGCTGACCAGCACCATGCAAGGCTGATCAAAGGCCATCGGAAACATCAAGTAAGCCTAAATGGGGCTAAAGTATGCTAATAGAGAAGCTAAATGTACTTTAATCCTGTTATAATACAAGGTAACTTAGAGGCAGTGAAGGGCCTTGTTGCTTTTCCCCACTGGGTCCAGGACCCCTGCAACCCTTGAATAGAAGTTGCTTCCTATTCTTCGCCGGCCAGGGTACGGCTTTCTCAGATGCACACACAGTCCCCTCCTCCTCCGTTTACTAAGTGTCAACAGTCGGCTGAGCAAGACTTCTGCGCTCCTTAGATCAGTACCCTGTGACCTTCCACATTTAAGCACAGACCATTAAGCTAAGCTTTCCAGCTGTTGCCTGAATTATGAGGGATTTTTTTTTTTTCAGAGGAGGGCAGAGCTTAGAGGAACACTAGGCAACAGTTTTATATTATAGACCTGCTGCCACCCAACTTGCTATGCAGAGCAATGCGCTTTTCGTGGGGCTGCAGCAGACGGGTGACGCTCGGTGAAAACAGGGGGCTGCTTTGAAGTGATTCAGACCCGGGGTTGTCCGCTTTCGGCATCATTGTCCTCGCTCAGGAAATCGTAATCTAATTTTAGGTAGAGGAGGAAAAAAAGTAAACGTGACTGAGCTGCACTGCACTGTACTCGCTGGCTGGGACGGCGTCTCCAGGAGCAAGAGCACTCACCGGGAAACTTTCTTCTTCTTTTTCTTTCCTCTTTTTTTAGAAGCTGGTTTTGGTGCGTCCCGCACAACAGAGGAGAAAAGGGTGGTAGCTCTGCCCGCAAAATGATCTGCTTTGGTGGATCCCCCAAACCAACCACTGCTTGCAAACCCTAGATTAAAAAGAAGACTGATGTAATTTTAAGGCCAGCCAACTGCCTTAGTGACTGTATCAGAAGATTAAAAACAAAGGTTTCATTGAAGCACTACCTCCCACTGTGCAGCTGAAAGTCTTATGGCTGAGGCAAATGGTCCTAAATATCTTTCTGTTAAAGTACAAATTACATACTGGATGTATTAAGTTGTAATGGTGCTTTTTCAAGAGTCACTTTGCTTTTGTGAGCGCACCAGTAAAGATTCAAAAAAATGCAGACTGTATGACACATGGAAACAAAAAAGAAATCTGCCTTTCACAAAAAATGTTTTGTTCATATTAAATGCTTTTTTCCCTCCATCTCTCCCCATCCCCCAACTAAGCCTGGAGTTTCAAATGCCAGAACCAGTATGTACAGTAAGTCTTTTTGAAATCCGTGGCAGAGAAATAGTATCCTGCCCTAGCCAACTATTATCTACACTTACATTCCTAAGCCTTTTCCCTCCGTGCTAGTGCTGATAGGAACCCTTTAGATCAGTTGAAATGTGACTGAATAAAGATGCTCCAGAAAATGTCTTCTTAATGTGGAATTATCTTCCATTTACACAGGCAACATCCCTTAACTCAGCACATGTGCTACAAGGCTTCATGTAATAGAAGCATTCATATAAAACTTAGTGGTTAGCATTCATTCTGCTCCCAAACGATCAACAAAATTCTAAGTTAATACAGAATGTGCAAAGGAGTCGATGAGTGTGCACAAGGTTGCCTTACTGGGTGGGATGTGGGTAAACAACCTCTGTGGGAGCAGCGGATGAGAGCAGTGCCACACTTGGAAAAGCGGGCTGTGGTACCGGTGCTGTTCCTTGCCACCGGCTCCTTGCTGCTGCTTCTGTTGCTCACGCACCACCGCGCGTGCAAACACCCCCGTGAACAGGCACACATGCACTGTTACAGGAGATACGATAAAAAAGGAGTGAGCAGGAAAATACCAATAAAAAATAATCTATAACATCCTCTCATTGCATGATGTGTGCAGGACTGCTCAGGAAATCATCAGGTGATACGATTTTTCCACAGACAAAATTTCCAACTACTAAGTGAGACAGAACTACCATAGATGGGAACTGTGGATAAAAGTTAAACTGATTTGTGCTGCACTTTTCCCAGGTGCCTTTACATCTATCTTGTGCAAGTTGTTTGCAAGACCTTATTTCAGTAAACAAATTATGTAGGATTTGATAGACTGTTTTTGGGCAGTACAGAGTTAGTATCAGAGAAATGTATTTGGCAGGGACATGTTTAGCTTCTGCTGAAATATTTCAGTCCTCATCTGCTCCTGTTTACCTCTGGTGGGAATAGCTTTCTCATTTTTCGGTGTCTATCTACCTATCTGTTCCCCATCCAACAGTTATATGATTTGTCTGTCCTCCCCTTACAAGATTAACTGAATTGCAGTTGTATTGTAATTATCATCAGATTTTGAAATGAAAAGTGTTTGCAAGACGCTTGTCAGTTCAGCTGTAATTTTCTGGATTTGTTTTTAATTAACAAACGTTGTTCCCAGCACATGTGATGCTTGACTGAAATCTTTTTGTTCTTGCAAATACCCATACACTGTTTTCATTGCACAATACCTTTCCAAGTCTATTTCTCCACTGCTTTTTTAAAAATAAAAATTAAAAAAAATTACACATTCATCTGAGAGTGCTCAATTTCAGTCCGTAAGAACTCTAGAGACAGTCTTTGAAATTATTAGAAGGACACTAGTTCAGAGACATTGATGGAAAAAAGTAAGAGATATCTCCCCTCGCACCTCAAAATAAAATCTAAATTTAGGAGTTACTTTTTTCAGGTGCTCATAATTTACAAGGTAATGACCATCTGAGGTCAAATTTGACAGCTCATACATGTTTCTACTTGAGTTCAATTTTTAGTGTTTATTTAGCCTCTAAAATATCAGATTCTCTATTGCCACCACAAGAAAACACTACAGCACGAATACAAGCAGCCATAAAAATAAGCCCAACGTGAGCTATACATTAATGGCAATGGTCAATTGACACAGATGATTTATTTTGCTCTCTCACCTTTTCGTAATTCTTTACGGGATCTATGTTTATCATCAAACTCTCCTGGTTTCTTCAAACATTTAAATTTTGTCAAGATAGACAACTAACATTTCTTGTAGTTGTTTCTGGACTCGGCAGTTAACGCCTCATTCCCGTTTTGAGAATTAACGGAGGTGCTGGCAAGGGCAAAAGCCACTGGAAGGCAAGGTGCAGCCCTGCAGCAGCACAAGAGCTTATAGACGTGACTGAGTGACAGGAATTGTTAGAGCAAGTAGCAAAACTAGGGAAATTACTCTGTTGCTAGTTATCTGTTAAACTATATGCACTTTACTAACAGGGAGGAGGTAGGTGCGCTGCCTGTGCAATCTAATCTATAGCTCATACATACATAAAGCACACACTGTGTGGGGGATATTGCACTTCCTGACTGCTACGTTTTCCCACACTAAACATGGTCATCTTGAAAAATCATTACAATTACAAAGCAGAGGTGAGATGCGGTTGTGCCAAAAATCCCCTTTCCTAGGCTGTGAATTAGGGTCTACAAGTCCGAGTTTTGTATTTGAAATCTTTTGTCCCACCAAAATTTCCCAGGCCAGTTTTGATCTTATTTGACTTTCCTGTCTCCGGGATGTTGAGGCTGATTTGTGCCATGGAAAGGTTGGCAAAGTCTCCTCTGATTCTCTTACTGAGATTTGAACAGACTCAACATGGCTGCAGAAATGCAGTTCTGCACGCTGTACTAGATGGGATTTTATACACTTTATTAAGATGGTGCTCTTCTGAAATTAAAAAAATGGAGAGGAAAGCCACCTGGTAACACTAAGCGAGTTTGCTTCCTTGTGTTCTGAGCTGGGAGCTGAGCTGTGGTGTTTACAGTTTAGATGGGCGGCAAATTTTGGAGGAAGTCACAGCTGATTATTTTTGTGAATTATGCTTGGCCCCAAGTCCAAGAAGAAGAAAGAGCCAGTATATATTTGCCTGTGGAGTAACTAATTAGAACAATTAATCTGAGAACCAGGACCAGCTGTGAGACTATGAGCTGATCCAGGCATGCCCTCTACTAACTTGAATTTTGATCAACATTTAAAGCACCGTGGAAAGGACTGGGTCTGAGGTTCAGGTTCAACGTCCGTATCCCTGTTGCTGTGACGTGGGGTGAGACCTCGGGGAACGTGTTTTCCTCTTGTCTCTGAAACAGGCCAATGATATTCTCTGGCTTGTTGAGCTTTGTGGATAGAAGCAGCATGTTATGAATGAAAAGTTAAGTACGTTTCAAAGCCAGCCAAGACAAGAACTGCATTTTTCTTCCTAATGTCTATTAGCTCAGAGCAACGGAAGAATCCCACTTGCCACCAGCTCCCTTGCCTTGTTTGGAGACGTGGAGCCAGCCTGATCATATCCAGCAGATATTTGCTTTCAGAGTCACATGAAAGCAGAGCAAAAGAAAGATCTTTTGTGGGGGTGACATGTTTGGAAATATACTTGTCCAAAGCAAACAGCTCTTGTTCTTTCTTCAGCTAATTCACTGAAAAGATATTATTTTAGTCGAGAAAATGGTATCAGTTCTCCTCCTTTTCGGCAGGAGGGTGGCAGGTTTCCCATGTTGGTTTGTGGAAGGTATAATTTTGACAGGAGCATCTGGCTCCTTTGTGAGCTTCGCAAGCAATTGTGTGGCGGTGGCTTTAGGTCGGCCTCTGGTTGAGCCATGTGGGCAGCCCTTTGACACATCTGCGCTGCTTTTCCTGCTCCACTCGGTTTTGTTTTGACTCTCTTTTGAGCTCCCTAAATACGTAGCCTTGCTCTGCAGATTCCTCGGGACAGTTTCATTCACGAGTACTGACAAGGACTGTGGCTTTGCCGGGGCTCATGGATCCATTCTTACAGTGGTGCTGTGTCTTATGTTAGTCGACAGCTGCTTTCAGCAAGGTTTTTTTTTTTTTGGAAATCCTCTTACAGAAGGGAGAAGAGTGATCTCTGGATAGAGGAGCTTTCAGTCTTCAAAATAAACCATGCCAGGTTGTTTGAGAGTTTGTAACCGCTTGTGAGGCTCCCTGGTACAGTAACGCCCAGCGTGTTGCTTCTGCCCTGTTTAAACAGCCCATGCCTTTTCTCTTCTAGGTATATTTCTGGTAAAAAAAAAAAAAAAAAGGTCTGAAGTTCTTTTCTTGCTTCCCTCGGTACTGAGTGATCTGAAAATGTGCTTTTAGCCTGATATACCTGGATGCAATATCACAGCAGGTGTTTTGTCACCAAGATTGTGCTGGCTTGTTGCATTTGGCATAGGAAAGCGGTACAAGGGCGCAGGATGCCTTGGCTTCTGCTCTCCAGATCCTCTGGGAGGTTTGGGCTCCATGCTCCAGGCAAGTGCTGTTGCTCCTACCATTGTGAGTGAGCAGAAACTGCCCACTAGTTCAGCTGCTGTTGAGCTTGGCCAGCCACGGGTGGTATCAGCGAGGAGATGGGCAGGTGGAGAAGATACACTTCCCAGCCGGTAAGGCAAGGACTACCAAGCTTGGTCCTTGCTTCACACGTCCTTAGGCTGTATGAAGAGACTCTACTATGTTGTAAGCCTTGATGACATGGAGAAGAAGGTCTCTATCTCCTGCTGGTGAAGCATCCCCTGAGGCCAGCAGGAGGTGATGCCTGTCTGTCTCCAACCCTTCCCACGCAGGACTGGGTGGGGTGTGAGTTCAGGGGATGGCTGCTGTGAGCAGTTCATCATGGAGGTGAGTGCTGGGCAATACAGATCTAAATCTCCAAAAGATGTGGTCAGGAGAGATCTGTTGACTAAAAGAGTATATAGTGAACAGGGAGAATGGGATAGTATGGAACTGGTTGTTTGGGCATATTTGATGACACTGAGNACAGTTTACAAATCAGTGAGCTGAGCTGTTTTGGAACAAGGTAGTTCATATTTATTAAAATTAGGGAAAAGCTTGGCTAAAATCAGTGTTTAAAGAGGAGACCATAACGGAAGGATATTTTAAAAAGTGATATGGAGACCATGGCATCACTGCATTTGGTGTGCTGGCTTTCTTTGGCGTGAAAGGACATAGAGACACAACACAAGCACAGAAAGCGAGAGTGCATGTGCAGTAAGACGGAGGGACGAGCCTCTGTATCTAGCAAATTCACTGCAGTATCAGAAGCATCCAAAAGCATTACAGTGCTGTTGAGAAATCGAAAATAACACACTGGGGAAGTACAGCCTATCTGATTGTGTAATGCCAGTGGAAAGGAAGAACAAAGCAACTGGTTCATTTGCAACTAACATGTTGAAGGAAGAGCAGTTACCAGACACTTGCCATGTGATGAGAGATTCCCCAAAGTACTTTATCAAGCAAGCATCTCTAAAGTCATCACAGATGTTTCTTTACAGAGCGGTGCCACTGCTGGTGTGAGATACACGCAGCAGAGTGTGTCAGCATGCCAGGCAATGGAAATGTTATCAGGGAAAAGTAGATGCTCCCCCACTCCTTGGTTGCCTCCCACCAACACAGAGTTTGGTTTCACATTGCTTTTGCTTTCTAAATTGATCTAACTGATGTAATCAGTCAGAAACACCCTGTTCCAATGTCACTAATGCCTTCCAAGGTAAGTGGCCTAATTAAGGACACTAATTTCATTGACTAAGACAAATTCTTGAGAGATATCTAAAGTGGATTTTAGAATAGGTCGTATGATTTTGTAAAACAATTAGCAGAGAAAGGCATAAGAAAACACCCATGTCAACTGGAAAAAAAGACTTTGGGTCTTCGAAATTTACAGACAGTGAAAACATAATTATAAAGGATGAAGGGCAAGGTGAGAACAGAGAAAACCTAGTCCCAGAACTCAATCTATTGCCAGACTCCGAACCTATGAGCAGATCAAATAGACTTATTTGACCAAAGCCAATATGTCATGGCAAAATGAATAAATGGGATGATGTGTATTTTTTAATTGTTCTGGAACTACATTTTGTTGCTGGAGGATAAAGCAGCTCAAAGAAGAAATAGTACTGATCTGTACGAATGGGCCACAATGGAAGGATGCCCAGTCATTCCCTAAGCCTATTCATTTGGCTGAAGGTGTACTTCACAAAAGGAAGCAGATGAAACCTGTGATGGGATCTCTGAAGTTACAATTAAACCACCATGAAGCACTATGACCACAGGAAAAGCAAAAGCTAGATGAATGCTTTTTATCTGATACTGAACCATTTTGGTAAGAATCATCTGGGAATATTATCTTCACCTTTGCAAAAGTGGTAGCCATTTCAAATATGAAGCTACCAAAAAAACCCATGCTGGAGTAAAAAATATTCAGAATCAGCAGAGGTCTCAGCACTAGAAAGAGCTCTTCTTAAGAAAACTTCAAGCACATTAACGGATCTCTTATGACCTCACATAAAGAGGTAATTATTGAAGTGGGCATGCTGAAGTTACTGTTATGTGAGTGACGTCTGGCCAAGGGATATTTCTTGTCTGCTGCTGCTTATGGCTTATGTCTGGTAGAGCATGGCAATGCAGGAGCATCAGCTGAGGCATAATGTCCTTTAGTCATGTCCAGTCTGCCTTAGTCACTGGCAGAGAGGTAGGAGTTGTGGGTGCAGGAGATCTTCATGAATGTTTGCTGACCTGGGAGAAATGAGTGTGTCAGCTCTCAGGAGGTTCCGTGGGAATCCACCTGGTACTGACTAGTTTGGACAGGCAAAAGGTGTATGGGACTTGAGACACATGCATTGAAAACCTTCATAGGGACACATGGGAGTAAAGGCAAGCACAGGGCAAGGTCAGCAAGAGGAAGTTAGATACACCTAATCATTTCTGTAATGCATAAATTGCTTACAGTATCATGTCTGAAATGCTAAGGATCAAATGCATCTTTGTTATCTATTGTTTAGCAGCATTTATATTGGCAAGAACAATGTTTGTGTAGTAGAGCTTGAAAAAAATCACTTTAAGATGGAGACTGAAAGCAATGCAAAAACTTCTAGACCACTTCACAAATGCAGCATCATCTTTGTCCCACATAGCAAGACTAGGTATCAAACAACAAACCAATGCTTAATACATAGCTATGATGTTTTTTATGCCACCATTCACTATCGTGATGAGATTTATGGGTGCAAATAAACAGAAGAACAACTTGTGAAATGCCTGCTAGTGAAAGTGAGGATGGAGGTGACCCAAGACACCAGGCGACTTTGGTCACCAGGAATATTTCACGGTATCATAGACCACACTTGGAGTTTGCTTCCAGACAGTTATAGGCACCAAAGTATGTTATAATTCAAGCCCTTAATTTATCCGAGTTAGTCATATTTCAAAACCGCATGTTGAATATCTGGACATTTCTAGCGAAATCTGTCCTCTCTCTGAACTCAAACAGCAATTCCCTGACATACCGTATTACAGCCAGCTTTGAGACAGGTATCTGAATGGTATAGAATACTGAATATCCAGGACATCCTAAATTTATGTTAATGATAAACTGAACTTTTTCATTTTCTTCTGTAGGTGTGTAACTCTGGCCACCTTGAAAAGTTTTCACAATAGTACTGAAGTTAGAAGCCCAGTACAGACAACTGCTCAGTTCCAACAGCAGTGCCCAGGTCAGTATCAGTTAGACTTGCTCAAAACACATCTCATTAAAATAGTGGTAGGAATGGCTTCCAGGTCTAATGACCTATGCATTGCATGACCCAAAGTTTGCTGAGAAAGTTAGTGCCAAAGCTGTGCTAGCAATGAGGAGGTTTTTCAAGAAAGGTGTATTGTAAATAACCCCGTGACTCAAATTTAAACTGAGCACACAGGCAGCTCGGTCTTGGGAGAAATGCTCGTGAACTAGTCTTTGTGCAACTATTTTCTGAAATATTATACTCTTTGCATAAAGCTTACTAATTCGTGATCTTTTTCTCCAATAATTTCATGTCAGCCACACCAACAGAAACATCACTTCCACCTGTAGAACACAGGACAAGAGTTCTCTCTATATCACTAAAAGGGTATACGAAGGGGAAAAACATAGGAAGTATTATGAACAGATCAGAGAGAAGGCCAGCGGTCCCCCCTATCCCAAAGTCTCAGATCTTGCTACTAACCTGACCTTAAGCATTTCAAGAAAACTTTTTAAAAAATTACTGCAGTCTTAAGCATTTCTTTGGCTTTCTATGATTTCCAGCATACCCCAAATAACGCAGCACTGTGTTTCCACCATAAAGCACCCTAAAATCTGAGCATATTTTTATCTTATGAAACTGCCAAAGATGCTTTGAAGCATTCATTTTGTAACCATGACTGACCCTTTTTTCAATTACATCACAAGAAAAACTTCTGAGAGCACTTCAAAAATGTCCTCAGACTTATTAGATGCTTTCTTTGTGCCTACAAGACCCAGCCAAGAACAGTCTCACACTCTCAGTGTATGTCAGTAAGCTTTATTTTGCATGAAGATTTTTACCAGTCAGTCAGACTGGTAAGTGAAAATGTGCTGCTTTGCATGCATGAACATAGACATGGCTTTAAGAAAATCTGAGATCACTCTCGCCAATAGCCCCGTTAATTTGTTTTTATCAGTCTGGTTGGCTGGAATGTTTGAGTGTTTACAATAGACTCAAGAGTATTAGGCTGAAAGTCTTTCTAAGGTACTACCAAATTGGACAGGGCTAAACAGTTGCATAGCAATTTCCAGCTGCTTCCTCCAAAATAAAAAATCAAAAATTCACGTGTGACAAAAAAAGTCTTAAAAAATATATTTTAGTTCAGAATCTTCAGCATTTTCCTCTCCCTTTTGCCTCCTATTGGTGCTTTGAGAAAGCAGACAGAGAAGCAAGTCAGAAGTCATGTGGAGTCCTGCATTCAACCTAAATTTACTCCTTTCTTTGGAGGCTAAGCTGCTTTCGGTAACCTAGCGCTTATTGAGGAATAAGAGCATCTAGCTGGGCTATGCCTGGGGCTTGCTGTGGGCGGCAGTGGTGACTTGTTCATATGCCCGTCCATCCCCCTAGGGTTGAAGGCACACGCCTGGTCCTGTGCACCATGCTTGTCATTTACCCTCTCATAACAGCACGGTTCCCAGGAGCAACAGAGGAAAAAGTTCATCTTGGGAAACCAAGTAAACAAGTGCATGGATTTGTTAGGAGAAAGCAACTTTACAGCATTTAAATACAAAAAGATAAAGGATGGTTAAACAGCACATTGCAAGTGATTGAAACTGGAGGAAGAGAGGAGCCACCAGGTGAACTGGTTGGTCGAATGAAGGTAAGGCAAGACTGAGTCAGGCTTGATCTCTGGAGTTTGTTGGGCTTATTCTTAGGGCTCATCTACACAAGACAGCTAGAAATTAAGAAAAGGTCTAACTAAAAAGCTAAAAGGTTATTTGGGATTCATTCCACATGTATAGAGATATATGCATACATATGAGCCCCTTCTGGTATAAGAAATCTCTGTTTTCCTTCAGGCTGCGGTATAATCCGGGGACAAGGCCCTCTCATTTCAGCCCAGGACAACTGGTTTGCTACTGTTGTAAAACAACCTCACTTGCACCCTCAGGCGCACGGAGCTAGACCTGTTCTGCAGCTGGGGCAGTGGTGGCTGCTCACACCGTAGGTGGCACAGTTACGGGTGGTTTCCATTACCTCACCTAAGTTGCTGCTGCAATTAGTAGGGTAAAACAGAGTAGCTTTTCGTCTCCTGTCATTGTTACGAGCTTTTGCTTCCTTCTAAGTTGCACCCTTCAGCCATGATTTACGCTCAGATAGGAAATGTCAGTGGCTGGGTTGCAGCCTTACTCTGCTGACTGGGATGAGGGTTTGGAAGAAGGGTACTCCCCAGGAGACTGGATGGCTTTGCTGTAACAATATTAAACCTCTTGGTCAAGTGAGTACACTGGACACTTAATTTGTTGGTAGTATGAGAAGAGCGAAGGAAGGATCGTGTCTACTTTTGAGTGTTATTTGGCCATGGGCTAGTTCCTTGGAACTTGGCAGGAGAAGCCCAGACTCTGACCAGTTTGAATCTTGCAGCCATTTCTCACAGCAATCACATTCTAAGCCCGGATTAGTGAGGAAATGGAGAGCTCTGAGGAAGGGTTGCACTTGTTCCGTGAGTGGTGGCTGTGCATATGCATCTCGGGCAGCTCTTCACGCAGAGGAACGTTGCACCACTCTGTTGCAGGTTGCATCAGCTTGCAGTTAGCTTGCACGTAAAATTTGACTCATCAATACTGTTTAGCTTGTGATCTGGCATGGCAGGACACTGTTTCTTTTCATAGTCCTCTTTGCAGAGGCTGCTTGGGAAGTGCTTGCACTGGAGCTGCTGCGGTGCAGGGATGGGAGCTGTTCCTTATTTTCTGTGGAGCTGGGATTTTTCTCTGGCCGATGCCTGGGTGTTGGGCTTGTCAACGGACAGAGCGCCGTGCTCTGCCACTGAGCCTCCCCATTGATGTGGTGGGTGGGGGAAGTTGGCTCGGGAGTTGCCTGGTATTTTTGTGTTGCAGGTGTTGCTTCAGTTTGGGTGGCATTTGCTGCTTGTTTGTTTCCTGGCTCGTTCATTTGTGTACATCAGATCTTCATGAAAGGGTGCAGCACTCTCAAGGAGAGCAAGCAAAAGAAACACAAACATAAACATATAAGTTGAAAGAAATATGGGCGCGTACTGAGGCCTGAAGCCACCAGGGCTTTGCTCCGCTGTTTTGCTCTGTTGGGGGACGAGTCATCTCTGGAGAGAGAAGACGACATCCCTAGTTCCACCACAGCCATCAGCCCCATGGCTGCCTCCCTTTCTTCACCCTCCATCCATGCCAGTAAGCAGCTGCCGCAGCACACTCCAGGCTTCCCAAATTTGGTCCGATGCTGAGCTAGGAGTCTGAACCTGACAGATCTCGTCCGAATCCAGGAATGGAGATTTCTCCATTGTTTTTATCATCATTTCAGCAAGAGCTAAAGCCGAGTAATGCTCTAGGTGACACGACCCCACATATGCTGGTCAGTGAGACGGTCGCCAGCCAGAATACAGTATAGATAGATTTAGATATGCTTTGGGTAAATTGATCAGGCTGAATACAGGAGAGATCGGATTAAATTTTACGGCCTGACTCTTGCTGGAGGTGGGACCAGATGACCTAATGGTTCCTTCTGGCTTTAAAATCCACACATGCAGCAAAAAATGCTTACACTGATGTTGACAATCTTATATTTTTCTTTTAGTTGTGCTGGCACCCTGGATGTCTGTGTTACAAAGCAGTTATGAGGCTCTGCCCTGAAGGACAATCATACCTGTGGAAACAGAATTTTGGACTCTGCTGGCTTTAGCAGTTTACAGAATTCAGTTGTTCTTTCTGTTTATTGATGCAAATATCTGCAACAGCCATACTGAGCTCATCCAGTCTGGGGCTAGGGACAGCCTCACGAAACTCATCTGTCCAGTCGTAACCCAACTAATAGCTTTCTTTACAAAGTTGCATGAGCAAAAAATGTAGAGGGGAAAAATAAAAGACCCCAAAATAAATGTAAATAATGAGTAAACTGAGGACATGGTGATCTGTCCATAGAAGACCCACGGGCAAAAAATCAAGCTAAATTAGTCAGATGATTCATTCATTGTGAATTATTTTCTCCATTACTGGCTGCTCCCTCCACAGGCCGTGGAAGCTAAGATATAAACTGATAGAGGAAGGGTGGGATCAATAGAGAGCAACCTCTCCCTCCTTTCCAGTGAAAATGGGTCACCTGTCCCTACTACGCTGCTCTCTGGCCACAGGGCACCTCTCTACAGATTAAGCATTCAATTTCAGCTAATGAAGTTTGTTTTTCAGGGCAAAATTTTTCCCGGAAATGTTTCCTTTCTTTCCATCGGTTCTCAAGCCCGCTCTCGCAGTTTGGCCGGCTCCCTTCCCCTGTCCTGACAGCTCTCATTGTTCCCAGATGATGGCTGTTTGCCTGCCTATGCAAAGAAAAAAAAAAAAAGATGGAGTCTAAATTCAGTGGCCCTGACACAGCTGCGCTGCTGAGAGGGGAAACCTCCCAGTGGCTTCAGGACGAGCCCAGCGCGGGATGGGCTTGGTGCTCCTCAGGTGGACCAGGATGGAGGTGGCCTCTCCAGTTCTGGGGCACGGGGATGCTCTGCAGGCACCCTGGGGCTCCCTGTGTATCCATTGTGACCAGCACCTCACGGCCATGGGATGCGGGTTTTCCTGCTTGCCCCATGTCCCACACCAGCCCTGGTACCAGCCCTGGCGCTGGGAAGAACGACAGGGAGATCCGCTGCGGTCCTGCCTGCGTAGGAGGGTACCGATCTGCAGAAATCTGCCATGCTGAGAAACATTTCTGAGGCCCCTTGTAGCTCCTAATGAGCAATGATATACTCTGTGGCGACGTCTCTTCTGAATTTTCTTGCACCAAGCACAACCCACTGTTTATCATGTGACTATTTATAAACTGCTGCTGAAGCTTCATAAATAGTTTTTGCTTGTTGCACAAATTGGAGCTGAGCAGCTGGAAATTGTATTGCAAGTACAGCCCGAGCTGAGCCCACACAGAAATTACGCACAAAACTCCTATGGATGGTATTTATTAGGGAGCTGGCGGAGAAGAGTTGCCAGCTCTGGATGCTGAATGCATTGAAAACTGGGGAGTGTGGGGTTTATTTCCCAGTCCATCTTTAATTAATTACAGAGGACAAACCTTTATGTGACAAGACTGCTGGCTGGACTACCTGACTCAAAGGGCAGCTATGAGCCAATGGAGATGTTTGCTCCTGCGCTGCTGGTCTGAGCCCGTGCCAGGCACAGGGTGCAATTCCCCTGCCGTGACTCTTCCGTGGCCTACGTGAGGTCAGGCACCTGTGTCCAGCTTTTTGCAGACAGATTAAAAAACCCCCAAACAAACCACAAAGCAATTGGTGCATCGGGCAGTTGCCATTTCAGGTAGGGAGCTGAGGAGCGGACGAGGCTGGTGAAGGCATGCTCCTGACAGCGGCTCCTCCAAGTGCCCCAGAGGGAGTTTTGCGATGTTGTATACTCCTGGTAGATTTGTTTGCAAGTAAGTACCAGTCTTTATGTTTCTGCTAATCTGAGAATTTCTGAGCAGTACATGCTTGCAAAAAAAAAAAAGAACGCAAGACAGGTTAACATGTACTTACATTAAGTGCTCAGGAATAAAGAGCTTGGCTTCTGCAGATTTAAGAGCTTTTTCAGTCTGAAAAAAATAATTTCAAAGATTTTGTTTTTAAAAAAGGGTTAGGAATTAATAAAAGCAAGAAAATTCTACAATGGTTTTGTAAGTGACCATAGGTTTCCAGGCAGCTCTGGTATATACAAAACACAGTCTTACAGGTTCTGGGCAAAAGAGAAGACCTCACTGTGCATGAGAGCAGGGAGCGCGCTGGGTCAACACATTGGTCATGAAGTCCGGTCTTCAGTGCTAATGTAGTGCAAATACTCAACCCCATTTGATGGCCACACCTCAGCTACTAGAGGACATTTGTCATTATTAAACCATGATTCAAGTTGAGTTTGGTTCAGGAGACCAAGGGTAGATGCACTAAAACCTGCTGCTGAAGTTCAGGAGAAGGGAAACATCTGTTACAAGGAGCTTGAATTGTGCTTGTCTTGACTGAGATCCAGACCCAAACCAGCAGCCTACCTCTGTCTTTTGGGAAAATTTAAATCCAGAATCATGCCTGAATTTTGTGGCCAACATCACATTCACACTTAAAAGATTTCTGCTAATCCCTCCAAAACTCACTCCAAAAATCTGTCTATTAAAACGTAATCACTTCCCACAAGGTTGGCTAAAACCGTAAAGAAGCAAACAAACCAAAGGCATAACCTATAATGCACATCAAGACTTTGTTTTCTTTGGTTTAACAAAATTCTTAGTATATAGTTGAATAAAGCAGATGGTAGTCACCGGATGCACTGAGCCAAAAGATGCCACAGGGGCAGATCAGAACAGCTTATAGCCAGGTCTTGAAGTCCCCAAGCTCCTGCTTGCTACCGTGCAGTGACCTGCTCTGAGTGTGCACCATGGTGCTGAGGCCCCTATGTCTAGGGGAGAAGACGAAAATGGTTAATATAAATGATTTTTTCCTCTATTCTTTTTTTCCTTCCTTTTTTAAAAACCCTAAAGTTAGAATAAGTTGCATGGGCAGAATAGGAATATATAGTTATAATACATGACAATGCAGCAAAATCCTGGGCTATGACAATTACTGTGCTACTGTATATTTTCATTTTATTCCATTTGGGAAATATATCATTCAGGTAAGAAAATCAGCTGGACAATGCAGCTACATGGAAAATATCGAATGCATGAAGACGCTCCTTTGCAATGAACTGCACACAGAGTGATATGGACAACAGTGTGAAATGGAGGCAAAATTTCCTGGTCTAATTGGAGATACAGTGCTCCCAAACGAGTGTCTCTCTAGAACACCCTTGCTGGCGTAAGTCACCTTCAGAGATCACTTCTGATATTTGAAGCTACAAGGGACACAGCTGGCGCTTCGTAGTAAGAGTACTCTGAAGCAGTGGAAGAAATCCATCACACCAGCCAAATTGAGCTGGGCAGCAAAAAGCATAGCACCTGGGAGGAGGAGCTGCTTGGGAAAGTAGGGGGCAAGGCTGAAAGCCACCTCCAAATTATTTCGTCCAATACTAGAAGAGCTGCCCAGTAACATGGGCTAGGCAGCCCTGACTAGATCAGAGCGAGCTGTTTTTGAAAGGAGGAAGTTAGGCAAAAAACACGTTTTGATTATCGTGCAGTGTTTTCAGAATTCAGACTGAATTATTTTGATTTGTCTGGTTGGAGATTTTTGAGTGAGTTGGGAGACAAAAAGAAGAAATTAATAAGGAAGCAAGCGATGGCTTGTCAGGTTGGGTTTTTCTGCTCTCTAGCCCAGCCATAGAGCCAGGGAAGGGAGATCTCAGTTCCCTCCTCTCCTGGGGGGAATGTGGACCTCCAGGCTCTGCTCCTGGGGCAGTGCTGAACTCAAACGCTGGGACAGGGCTGCTCCCAGCAACCTCTCCTGAGATGGGTCTGTTTTGCATAAGTAATTAAACACATCCAGATTGAGGGAGCTGAATGTGGGTCTCCTGCAGACTCTTAACTGTGGCCAGGTTAGCCTAAGACGGGGCTTTCATCTTGTTGATGAGGCTTCTTTTGTACAGGATACTGAGCCAATGTTTAGCAAGGGGGGGGAAAAAAATTCCCCAAGTAGTGGGATATTAGGCTTGAGGATTTCATTTTGGGTGGATGACAATTTTCTTCCTCAGCTGACGCTGCCAAGAAAGAATCAGTCAATTCCCATAATTCCTTTAACAATTTTGGCCTTCCATCTCCATTTACCTTCATATCTTTTTATTAAAAAATAGGCACTGTAATAACTTTTGTATCTTGAGAGATACGCATGAATTGTGAATTACTGAGTTTAATATAGCACGATCCTCTAAGTCTGTGCATGCTTTCAAAACTTGGTATCCAGGTCTGTGTGCAACATGTCAGTTATTTTGCCCTTTCAGTATCTACTTTTTTTTTTTTTTTTGGCTTGTGCAGTCTATTATTAAAAATTGGGAATGAAATTAATCTATTTTGCAGGCAATAGATTAAACAGAGCTGTCTCTGGAGAAAATGTTGTGTGTTATTTTAGCTGAAAAATAAATCCCAATGAAGATGACATGTTTTCATACTCAAGCATGTAGACCAGTCAGTGCATCTGAAAACACATCCAATCTTTTAATTATGTCTAGGCTTTGAGTAGTCAGTTCTGTAACAGTAATCATAACGTTGCCACACGCAGAAAGAAAAGCATCTTTTAAAAAATATTTTGCTTTGGAAACTAGGTGACCAGCTAACCTGCATCCTCGGATAACTGATAGAAAATGAGCGGCAGGGGCTGGCTGCGGGAGCAGCAGGCGGTGGGTGAGGGTCGGGGCTGGGCAGCTCTTTGCAAAGGAAGGACTCAGAGGCAAAGTTTCCCTTCTCTCCTTTGCATATGCATGTGATGGACCTGGCTGCTGAATCACATTGTTTCTTTGCTTTCTTAACAGATTTCACTGGGTTAATCATGTGGGAAATTTGGTAGTGGTGTACAAAGCGTATATCCAAACTTCTCTCTCATAATAAACTAAAAATTCCTTTAAAAGTTCCATTATTTTGTCATTTCCAAGAGAAGGCTCAAAGGTAAATGTTGATTTTAATATGGTTGTGGTGATTCTCCTGTAAGTTTTGCAGGTAGAATACCAACATATCTTACAATGAATACTTATGAGCTATTGATGAAAAACGAAGTAGTTGCAGGGCTTGTGGTGCAAGATCTGCCTTGCGTTTGGGAAGCTGTATAGACATCTTTATATTAAATGTATTCACACCATCTCAAAAGATCATGCTGGAACTGTAAATTGTAACCCTCTAGCAAAAGTTTAATGTTTATTTAAAGGGGGCATCTTTCTATTACATTGTTTGAACAGATCTCCTCAGACAATGATCATAACCTCGTTCACTTTTCCTTCACACATAGGTTATGATATCTATACTGTTCTTATCGCATGTGACTTCGCTTTTATGAGCTGTCTCTGGCTCTCACCTGATTTTATGCTTGAAGTCAATAGGGATAACGTGAAGCCCTGAACAAAATGACAGCCTCAGATTTTTGAGAGCTTCTTGCAATGGTCAAATGTTTGAGCCTGGGCAGGGAGACGTGATTTTTGTTTTTGATGCACTGTGGCTGCGACCCAGCCGGATGGTGGGGGGAGGCTGGAGGGTCCCCGCTCGGTGTCAGCCCTGTCCCCGCGTCACGCAGCGCAACTCGTGTCGGGGAGACGGGGCCCTTCTGCCCCTGTGTACGGGGGCTCCTGGGACCTTTGTTTCTGGGGACCCGCTGACAGCTGCGCCCTGCACAAGCCTTGTGGTCTATGGCTGGGCTGCACCAGCCCGCTCGCCTGGGGTGGGATTCGCTTCCCCTGCTCAACGCCTGGTCNTGCAAGCNGTCCCAGCTCAACAAGCTTGTGTTGCTGTTGCTCAGGCAGCCCACGTGCTGCCGAAGCAAATTACGACTCGAAACCAAGCTGCCTATATAAAGAGGCATATTTTTCCATGCAGAAATATAAGNCCATGCTGATTTTCATGAACATTTTAGAATCTTTGCTTTTGAAAATGTGACTTGTGGCTCGCCTGTGTAAATATACGTATTTTTTCGCTCTAAACCTAAAAGTAGACATTTCCCAAAATACCTTTAAGCAGAAAATTTCATGTCAGATTTGCACAGCAGATTTTTGTTTGTTTGTGTTTTTTATTGGCAACCTCCTTTAGATCTGTAATTGCCTATAACTCACACGTATTATGGAAAGGAGGCTGAAATCTGCATATAAGCTGTATGTATTCTGAAAGATGAGCCCGTCAAAATAATTCAGCAAAAAGTTCAGACATGAAGTTGGTTGCTGAGTAGCTGTTCCAGCCTATGCAAAACAGCTGCTACCCACTGTATGATGAGGAAAAAAAAGATCTCTCCAGTATCCTGATATATAGATTTTTATACCTAAGCTGTTAAAAATTAATAATGTTACCCTTTTAAAATATTTAGGAACATACAAGCAGGTTGTTACAGAAAGCATATTTGGACAAGAAGAAACTCCTCAGCAAGGAGGTAAAAAAGATCTCAATCTGTACATCTTTGTGTGTATGGGAAAGGCACGTAAGATCTGTTTCCCAAGCCCAGCAATTCCCTCTCACTCTCTGCGCATTTGGTGAACCTGCAAGGGCAGCAATAACAATTCTGTACTACAGAGATTTCAAATCCTCTTCTATTTAGGTTCTCGTGCTGTGCTCTCATCACTGGGGTTTTGCACCTAGGAAGGGCTAATAGGTACTAATTATGATTATAGCGGCAGCTATTTTTGCTATACTTAGTGTGGTCCCATATGTTTAGGATTCTGGAAGACAAAGGGGACAAATTGAATGATTTTGGATGTGAAATTCATTTGCAGTGCTTTAATTCCTTAATCTAAGACTAAAGGGTGTATTGGATATGCTGGCCTAAGAGTGAATATGCACTGAGCCTCCTGGGGATTTTGTCTTATGTGAACTGGCCCCAAAACCTCAGAAAATAGTAGAAACAAATTTTTTCTTTCCTTCCCCCCCACTTTTTTTTTCAGCAGAGTTCAATATAATTTTGCAATCTATTCTGCATACATAAGGAAATGAAGGGCATGCATGAAGTTATTGCACTTTTGAGAAATACACACAGTAATGAAGAATCAAATTCTCCACTGAAATAATTGCACCAATTTCGGTGGAGTTAGGCCAGTAGGGAATCTGATCCTTAACAAACTTTTTCAAAGCCTGCGGAAGTTTCATGCTGGAACATATTCACAAATATCTAGCACTTACATGTTTGTCTTACAAATGAAAATTTTTTTAATTTGATTAAAATGCTTATAGAGTATGCTTTCAGTGGATACCTTTTCATATATTCTATAAAGAATTTAGTATAAATTCTTAAAAATTCTTTAGTAATTGTCTGAAGGCATATAACTAAGAATGTAAGACTGTTTCAAGCATGAAAAGAAATGAATTAAAAATCCAGAATTAATGTGACTAATTTCAAATTAAGGCTTACTTTTAAAAGATATTTTGCCAGGATAAAACTAACCTAAGTTTCCATACTTATGCACAGTTTCAATTTTTCTCTCTCTCCTTTTTTTCTTTTGCTGCAGGCGCAAGTATAATCTTATAATACCAATAAATGAAAAATACGCGTTGAGGGAATCAATACACTGATTGTATGATTTTTTTGAACAAGGTTCATTTTGTCGTGGCAGATTAATTTGTGTTTTACTTAACATAAAATTGTCTGCAACCTTAACTCAGAAGTAAATTGCTCTTCTAAGACTTTCGATTTTGTTTTTAAATAATTAACAGAGAAAGAGGAACTTTGAAACAGTTCAATTAATTTAATAACAAAAGCCTTTTGAGGTATAAATACAACCGCTTGCTCCGTTCAAGCAATACAATTAGCAATAAACGTACAGTATGAAATAGATTTTAGTATATATCTCAACCGAGGGACATGCCATCCTCACAGCAGCAGGAAAACACTTACACTTTCAAAGACGAACTAAATCCCAAGAATATTCCAGTTTCCTCAAAAGCCTGTGTTACTGAGCAATAATTTAAATTTCAAGTAGCTATTAAAAAATAGCAAATGAAGTGTGGAGAATCCTCCACTTGGACACGAGGGGAACAGATTTTGAAGTTTTATTTTTTAAAACAGATTTTGCTTTTTATTTACCTTCCCCTAGTCCGCCCCCCCCATAGTGTTCCTATGGAATATACGCATCACAGCTACTTAGAAGTTCGACAGTAAGAGCACAAATGTCAACCAAAGGGCATTATTCAGCATGAAACATCTGTACCAAGTTGTGAAATCATGGTAATACTATAAGGAATACGCTGAGCAAAAATTCCTGTGTCTAATATTGTTACACAATTTTATGTGATAAATAGCCAGAACAAATGCTCGTCAGAATTACGTTTTTGTTCTATCTTATTCTGCAAAACTAATTTGTGAATGGCCTCAAAGATAGATGATTTGCTAATTTGCAGATGTCTCTCCGCTTTCCTCTCTGTCTCTGGCTGGTTCAGGAGATTATGCATTTACAAACTCTGTGTGCATGTATAAAATATCTCTCTTAGGCATTTCTCCGTCACTCATCATACCATGTTTAAGTGCTAAATATATGTATTAGGCACACACATGCCCACCCACAAATGTGAGATACATATACATATCTACTAGCTAGACATTCAATTAAATATGTATTGTAAAAGGCTGAAGTGATTTCAAAGATTTGAAGACAACCGTGATGACAGTATATATTACTGTTAAATTCACCAAGGCACATCTGCAAAACAGACTAGGGACTTATCTGTAAATCTTTTCTAGGAAGCTAAAGGTAAACATTATTTGTTTGCCAGAACAGTGTGGAAAAAATATTTATGATTTTGAGAAACAGTGAGTGAAACGTTTGCTGAGGGAGTACTACATTTGCTTTTTAAATTAATTCATCTCAAGTAATCAGGATGGAGTTAAATGGAGTAACGCCACTGAACATTTCAGACTGTCATTTGGGGTGCGAACACTGGCACTCAGAGAATACCTTTTAAGCACAATACTTTCATGAACTCATTTTTTTTTCCCTGAGGATTAAAAAAATAATTTTTATGCACAGTATCCGTGGCCTTGTTTAATAATTTCCTCCCTGCTGCAGCTCACCTTTAGAAAGGATGAAAAGTTTAACCACATATGGTAAAAGTTTTAGCCCTGGGGGTTTTATTATTGCAATATTCCTTTTCAATTCACTGTCCACCATAACGGGTCTTAACCTTTCCTCTCTAGACAGACAAGCAGAGAAGTACAAAAATGAAACAAGCTATGTTTAGCAGAATTTTTACATACCATAATCTCTTTACCATGGTCAGGCAAGACTGGAATTTTCGAGATGATCTCTTATGGCACGAATCCATTGCAGGACAGAGCTGATTTACAGCTTAGCACCATTCTCCACTCTTCACTGAGAGTAAGTTAAATGACCCAAGAATAACATTAATATGTACTATAACTAGATAGAATGGTGGTCTAAAGTGTGGTCTAAGGCATTAGCTTTCACCCAAGGAAACTCAAGCTCATATATTGCCCAGAAATACTAATAAGGGTCAAGTATCATTACTATTTTAAGAGGTCGACAATGCAGTGAGTTATGGGGTAAGATAGCGAAGCAGGGCTCTTCTGCTGCCTTCTGTCAACCCTCTTGTCTCCCCACTGAAATGTTATGAACAAATCTTGGCTAAATTTGGACTTATTATTTTGCATGCTGTTTTGTGGCTAACCTGGTTTAAAAATACCTGCTGACCACTTTTCTTGCTTGGTTGGACCAATATGATTAACCTCAGCTAAGTCTCACGACAAACTTCTTCCATTTCTCCCTCTCCTCCCTTTCATCAGGGCAGTGGCTTCGGAATAAAAAAAAACTTGGGAGAAACCGAAGCCACAAGTTTGAAACCGAGTTAGTAGGGGCACTAAAATATTTCCCCAGTAACAAGAAAGATCTGACAAAACAATAAATAGAAAAGTAAGATGTTGAAATTATTTTAAGACAGATGCCTTTTTAAACTGTATTAAGAACACCTATCATGGAGCCTGATTCCAGCAGTTCCTCACACAGGAGGTATTTTATCTTCACAACATCTGGTACTGTCAAGGAGGTACAGTTGTAGACCTTACCAGATGCAGACACCCCATACATAAAAGTACACTAACAAATCATACCATTAATAGCGGCACAACACAAGTGTTTCTTATACATCCATGAAGACAACTATTCCTTGGCTATGGGAAAGCTTAAAGAAAAAAAGCTGCAAAACCCCGCAACAACCTCTAACAGAAATTTCTTGTGATTCCTAAAACATAAAAATAACGCTGAGAGCTTTATTTTCAGCTTTTTTATGGATGACTGACAAGAAAGCTGCTTTCTTCAGGGTGAAAAACTCCTTGTCCCATAAATCTGTGTGGTTGACATATCTAGGTAAATTTGTATCCTTGCTCAAAGGGATCACTGGTTTTATTCTCTATGGATATTTCACTCACTCTATTGTGGAAAGTGAGTTGAGGCAGAAAAAAAATTGCTAGATATTTGAAGGAAGGTTTACATTATTTTATATCGCCCACACTGTTCTGTTGTCACTTGACTTCTTTTATGAACTGTTTAAAACATGATACTATACTACATAAACCTTGCCCGCTTTTGAATATGCAGTTTGTTCCACACCCTGAAAGTCCTCAGCCCGATATTCCTTTCCTGTCCTTGTCTGTTAGTTGGACATAACTACATTAATCTCAACATAAAACATGCAGGTATTTGGAAGGTATGTGTTATATTTATATAAAACATGTGCTATGTTTCCTTCTTTAATATTTTATCTTTTTTTTTTTTTAGTCAAGGTGTCTCTGATAGTCTTTCTACTATAAATGAGCAGTCCTCTGTGTTTCAAGTAAGCCTTCTGCGAGGGTAAATCTGAGCGTCAGTGGCATTAATGTAATTGCCACAAACAAAGATTTAGTTTGCATACGTCTCACTTGATCCCTCCCCTTCACATTTCACCAGCAATAATCAATATGCTACAGGACTCGTCAGTACGATGCATAGGACTCACAAGAGAGGCAGAATTTCTATTTCTGATTCATTTCTCCTCTTGTGAACAAAATCCCCGCCGTTTAATTAAATGATTAAGTACAATAAATAAGTCTCAGAGAAATAACTCTTTTAAGATCAAAGCACTGTTCGATGTTTTGTGTGATCTTATCATAACAAAATGCACAGAACAGCAGCAAGCCGCAGCCCCAAGGAGTTCTTTCAGTGTATTTAATACGGCTCCTCTCAAAGCTGGAGTCATAACATGTTGTCAAGACCGTGTTTTCTATTTCTGCAACATGCTTTAAAATTTAATTTTCTCCAAAACACGTGCTGCTTCTTGGAACTGAAGAGATTTTAACTGCCGGCGCGGTGTTATGACAGCAGTGATGGTGGTGGTGCACGCTTGGCAGAGGGATTAGCTATGGGTCAAATCTTTAACCATCTGGATTTACCATGAGCTAAACCTTATTTCTGATACCTCTGCTTAGACTAACTGGAGAGTGATTCCCTTTTCGTCCTTTCGAAAGTTTGCCGTCTGCTCTCCCTGCGCAGTGGGGCTGCGGAGCCGCACTACTCCTACCACCCTGTGGCAAGCCCACGCCATGACAGACACAGACACCGCTCCGCCCGGAGCCCTGCACAGTCCTGTGCCTGCTTGTGACTGATTCTAGGAACAATTACATTTTTCTTTTTCTTTTTTTTTGTTTTGATGCATACAACACACACACAGGTGCAGAGCGCTAAGATGAGAGCAAATCTTGTGTAAAAGAGATTACTAATGCCAAACTATTTTTGGATGTGTAACTCAAACTATATTGAAATAATTCTTAAATATTGCAAGGAACAGACTCTGGTTCTGTACCTGAACTATTACTGTATTATAGAGATAAAAGACCTTAAAGAAAATAACAGGGTAGTACATTAGGCATGTCTATTTGCTTTACCTAACGTATTAGGAGATGATGAAGACAAAAAGTTATCTTGATCAAAAAAGAAAGGTTAATACAATTAAATTTTCTCACTGCATGCACATTTCACAAATTCTCTGAATTTTATATGTTGCAGATGGTGTTCAAACAAATCAAGAAGCTGAAGCTAAAAAAACCACACCAATGGAGAAACTCATATATTTCTTCAAACGATAAGATGAACTGCAGATGTTTGTTGAAGCGCGCTGCTGACGCAGGCGACCTAAGAAGCAAAGGCTTAAAAAGAAGAGTCCAGTTGTGTTTAGCACTGGCCAACCACACTAGCTGTCACTGCATGATTTATGAAGGCTGCTTGCTAGATTTTATGTTGACAGAGAAATGGTGATTAAAAAAAATCTGACCAGTTACCTGTGTTAACAGGGAACATGGCAAAGGAATAGCTGCAGCGTAGCTTGCACCCCACTTGCAAGTTTAGCTTTTCTGGACAGACAAAGATATTTAAGCAGCATAACTCACTTCCATCAATCTTTCAAAGTTTTGACCAACGTGCCTTCATGCTTCTGCATTTTGGCCACATGGTTCTCGGTAGGGCTGCTAAAATACTGTGCTTGTCTGACACCTGCAGTCAAATTAATCCCGAGTTAAGCCTGACAAAGTCACTAAAAGGAAAACAGTTGTCTGTTTAAGAACTCGGGAATCAGAGAAAAGAACAGCTGCCCGATACATGGTTAAAAATCATTACTGAATGTTCAAAAATTATTTTCAAGATTATGCTTGATAATGTTTACAAAACCTACAATTAACTCGATGTTTTACTGGGGGGAAGTCGCACCCTCATGTGTCAGTGTTTCCACTCAGAAAATCACATATTCTTAGAACTTGTTGCAACTTGGCTGTAAATATTTACTCTAGACAGCAGCTTGGTATACAAGGTTGCAGCCCAAAAGCAAATATTTCATAGCAAGTTTTAAACATATGGATTTTCCCATTTGTAAATGATTCAGGCAGCCTTTCCCCTCCCTTAGAACTGCTAACTCAATCTATAAACATAAATATACCATTTCAGAGGAGAAAGGATGCAAATTACACATCAGTGCAGCAGTCCTCAGGGAGTTTATTACAGGGTAATTGGACCAAACAAGGGCCAACTTCTGGCCTGATTTACAGCCTCAACATGTCTATTGACATCAGCAGAGGTCTAAGGCAAGGAAGAATTTGGCTTTAAGGGGTTGGAAAGAGTTTGAAATTCTTCCAGCTTAGCCTCCCTGGGCTAACTTCTCCTCTGAAGAGGCAACATTATAAATGCGACTTGCTGGCAACTCGACTTGCTGGCTTCAGAAGGGTGTAACTCAGAGCAAGGCTCTGCCTCCTAAGCGATGCTTACTCATCAATTCTGAATGTGGCTCCTCTAAACAATTATAACTCTCCGCAGATATTGAGTAACATCACAGGGTATGTGTGGTTTTCTTATGTAATTCCTTGGGCTGGTTGCAAAGCAGAGCTCCAGGCTGGAGGCCAAGTCACACAGAGTATGAGCAGCTTCAGAAATAACCACCATTCAGGTTTGTTTACTCTGAGGAGCTCAAGACGGAAACCATCAAATTACGGAAAACGAAGTAAGAAACCCGTTCTTGTCAGCGTAGTTTTTACAAACACTTCCTCAGGTCCCTCACTTTTCCGTGGGGTTAGGAAGAGGGCGTTGGGGCAGGTTAATGTGGCTACCGTATCCTGCACTGAGCTGGGTTCTTCTACCCTTTATTTCTGTGTTGCCATCGGAATAGTCTGCCCGTCTTGGAGTGCACTGGAGATGTCATAAAACACTCTGCAAAATGGGAGGCCAAGACTGCAACTGTCAGAGGGCGATGGCTCCGTATGGCTGGGGCCGATGCTGCGGATGGCTGGCACCATGTCGCAGCCATGAAAGGCACCCGAGTATCAGTGTGCTCACGTAACAGTTAGTGACAGACCATTTTGTAAGGTTTGTGTGGGACTTTTACACTGTCTACGAATATTCATTCAGCTACAACTCAAACTGGAAGTGACTCAGAGCGACTGTTTCATAGGCCATGGCAAATTGCTTGGAGGCTTCTACGCAAATGTCCATAGCATTATATATATGTATTTCAGATCACCGTTTTTGTGGTCCCAGAATGGTTAATAGAGACCAAAGGGCAGCAGTGTCTTCATCTCAGGGTTGATATTCAGTAATAAGGTGCCGGAGGTCCACCTTTATTTTAGATTAACATGTAGGTCAATGTCTCTGAACATACAGTATTTTTCTCATTTATTTGTGTGCCTTAATTTGGCATTGGTATTTCCCCAGACTTCTTCCAGTAGGTGCTCCGAGCTACTCTGTGGTTCTGTGCTTCTCACTGAATCTATCATAGAAACAAACCCTGGCAGTTGAGTCTGAGTCAGATTTTGGTTCTGCCAGCCACGGAGTTTATGAATGTACCTAATGACAAGTTTCTACAGTGTGCCATCAGAAATGAGAGGTGTTTACAGCGTAGTTATGGTTATTGTTAAACACAGGAAATGTTTGCAAACATGTCTTCAGAATTCAAGGAGGGTGCCTGGATCTACCCTATAGATGGGCTGCTTCTGTCACTCTGTAGCAGCTATGCAAGAGCGCAGGTCTGTACTTATCTTCTTTAGATATTCAGTGGCAGCAGTGGGAGCCGTTGGGTGGTGGATTGGATGGAGAGAATTAAATCTGGTGTGCAATGGGACTTTTCTACATGCTTTTTGACAAATTTGATATCATTCCAAAAAATGCTTCATACGACAGGATTGGAATCTCTGCTGTGTGCACTTACGCCGTTGCCTGCCTGGAGATTTTCCTTTGGTTTAGTGTGTCCACCTGTGAGTATCTCTTGTGCCTTGTCCTATACCTCTTCAGGGTAAAAAAATTATTTGTGTTTTCTCTTTGCATAGGACTTCAGAAGATGGGAGACTGGTCCAGTTAGAGGAAGAGCCCTCAGTTCCCTCAAGGGTGTGGGTGACCTTCTATTAGGGCATAGACTAATACCAGAAAGGTATAAAAACTCGCCTTCAGGGAATGCAAAATATGCACAAGTGACTTAGCTCAGCTACAGCTTCGAGTATGCTTTCCCCTTTCTTATTTTCTTTGGTGGAGAACGTGATGCCAAGTTGCTTTTCTGCCCGAGACTATGTGAACGCTGTCTTCCACCTACTTCTGTGGGACACGCACATGACAGAGTCTGACTTTATAAACTCTTACCATCCTTGGTAATGTCATTCCTTTGATAAGTCACCGTATTAAATACCTTGCCACCATATTAAATACCTTGCCTGCATTTCATATGTCATTAAAACTTTGATGAAGAAAAGTCTTAAATAGAAATAAAGTATTATGCTATCCCAGCAAGCTGCAATGGCATCTCTTTCGTCCCTGAAAGCGTTTGCATAATAAACAGCGCTATAAAACTATTGTTCATAATGCTTGTGTTATTCTTGCTCCTGATAAATGCACTATTGAAATAAACTAGCTTTCTTAGCACTAACGATCGTTTGATTAAAGAAAAGTTTCTGGTTAACATTTTGTAACAATGTACTAAGTAACTTTCAATTAAATTTTTCTATATGTGGAGAAAATGTGTAATGAATAAATCAGTAAAGACTACATAATGGAAGCCTATTAGCAGGGTGAATATATTCTTGTAACTCAAATTTCTATACCACTTTAGTACTATCTTCTATCAGAAGAGAAGGTACAATTACCAATTTTATCTTATCTTAGGCTTATTATTAAAGAGTAGTAAAGGAAACTTCATTCCAGAAGCTATAATGTGATTTTTGATTAATGGTAGGATTTTTATGTGACAAGAATATTTCTCCTAGGCAAAGTATGCACATGTATCTTTGCCTGAACTGACTTGTTTCTGGCAGGCTTTTCACTGGCAGAAAGCTTTGCTTCTCTATAAACATATGTATTTTTCTGTATGTATAACAGATTTAAGTGTACAGGATCTAAAAGAGTCTGAACTGTATCTATGCTACATGAAAGGGTTTAAGTCTTTACTTCACTTTTTAATCTATTTAACAAGACTCACTAAACAATAAACACCTCCCACTTTATCTTATGGATGTCAAAGTTTCAAAGGGAAATGTTACAAATATGAGCAAAATTAATCATCACTTGAAGTGTTGTAAGTGGGTCTCATGCTTGTAGGTAGGTGCACTAGTTACAGTTATTGGAAGATACATGTATATAATGATGGCCAATGGGATGTCTGAGAGATTATTTAAAATACTTTTTCAGCCTTTAAAATGTTTCTTAAATTTATTTGCAATTGATGGAAAAGGGTATCCATTCAAGGTTTGCTGTTCTTCAAAGGATGTGCATAATACTTTGAAAAAAGCAAGGTTGGAGTGTGTGAAGTGAGAACTAAATCAAGCTTTCACTAACACCAGAGAAAGAACCGCATCAGATTTTTCAGTTTGCTAAGCCTTGAGATGTTAGCATTTGCTTGCCAAGTCTCAGTTGCTATTCACCTGTGTGCAAGGGACAGCAAATAGTCCCAGCCTATACGGACGGTACGTGTAAGGCATGGGAGTTCGTGTGATTAATAGGTTACCTGCAATTACTGTTTAGCCAAGCACAAATGAGCTAAGAAACACAAGAAGGCAGACCAGTGTACCTTGAGGGCATGACCTGGCTGTCAGTACTGCGGGCAGCCGAGTCAGCCGGCAGCCTTGGGTTCGCTTCTCCGTCCCGCTTTCCAGTACCTCTGGGCTCCTCTGCAGAGAAAGGAAAGAGCTCTGTGGGAGGCAGCGATGGAGAGTCTTGCTCGGTCATATGTGCTCTGTGTCTTACCTGTCCTCATAAAGCAGGATATTGCTGGCTCCTCACCTTGGCACACGCGCTGCACTCCACAGCAAAGGACCTTTGGCCACAAAAGGACGGGTTGCACGTGAGCAAGTCCACTCCGCCTCTTTGGTTTTCAGGGCTAATGAGAACCAAACCTCCTATAGATTCATTCAAATATGTGACTTGAAGTTCTGGTAATTTTGCCTCTACCATCTTTTTTTTTGTCTGTTTTTAAAGAGATTGTTTCCATTCCTGGCTTGAACTGCTATTAAAGCATTCAATTTTATTCTTAGTCAAACTTAAGGGAGTTGCTCTGGATTTCAATAGAAGAACCAAATTAATTTAATTTGGCCTAGCTTCCACTCCAAAGCCTCTATTTTCTTTTTTTATCAATGTATGTGATTGTTTTTTTATTCTATTAGTGTACACACAAAACCATTTCTCTTGTTCTTTTGATTTCTTCCTACCAGATGTATTTTCCCTATATTGTCCTTAATTCCAAATAGCATACAGGTTACTTTGATTTCCCTTTCAATATATTTTGTTTTCACACATACATCTGCTTTCATATAAACATATATTTATGTATTTGTATACATGCATACTTATCTGTATTTATGTAGTCAATACATAAATATACATTCATATATATTTGTATTCATTTGTACAGGTATTTAGACGATAACTCCAGGCTAGCTCATTTCTAACCAATTCTCCCATAAACTGGCACTGACTGTATATTATTCTTTGCTGTCCACTTTTTTAGTCTCCGTTGCCAATATACATTCTATGAAGTGAATGTACACTGAAAATGCATGGAGTCCTGACGTGTGACGCTGCTGCTATTTGCACTGTGCTGAATAGAAGGTTTGGTTCAAATTCTGCAGATGCCGGTGGATATCATTTCACGGAAAACAAGTGTTTGCGTCAGACAGGACATAAGTGTAATTCCTGGAACTCTTTCAATTGTTCCAAACAGGCACATTTTTACTGATCTCTTCAGACATCAGTGGGGTTTCTCTGGAGTGGGACTCCTATACTGTTTTAATGATCTGAGATTTGTTTCCTTCCTTGAAAATAAAGAAAGAACCAAAGTCATGTTCACACTCTTCATTCCTTAAAACCCTGGAAGAGTCAAATATAGTATGTTTGCACAAGAAAATGGCTGTTTCTGCCAAACTATATGGAAGCAATATCAATTCAGGTTGTACTGAAACTGGCTAAGTGAACTTGGCCAGCAGTTTTTGAACATCCATGTTATTGCATACAAAACTGACGGTGATTCACTGGCTGCTCCTGCTGCGTTCTCCACAGTATCTATAAATATACATAACATATGAAACACCTTTGTAAAGACTCTTCCAGCTTGAAGACCTTCTATCACCACATAAAAGCCTGCTGTTGATTCAGCTGCAACATGGGCTACCAACACATCTTCCAGGGCAACTACAGGACTTTCAAACTCTGCCACTCAAGTTTCCAGCAACACTGTGAACACAGTGCAGACCTTTAAACGTCCCTTTTAAAAACAGAAGGAAAAATGGGCCTTTCAATTAACCCCACATTAGTAGAAGAAAGATGATGGCATAATTTTAAATGCCTGTTCTCTCACGTGCAACGGCTGCACAGAACCATTTCCAGCTTCCCCGGTCACTAGTCTCTGAACAAATACAAACAAAAAACAGTAGCAGATCAGAGCTGAAGAAATTTATTCATTTCCCTTCCCCTGAAATATTTTACAGTCTTTCATTTATTTGTAAAATCTGTTCTAAAACACAAAGCCCCTTGAGATCTGGCATCTTGTTTTCAAGAGCCTCTGCAGGGAAAATAAGGTTGAGGGCGGCCTCGAGAACAAAAATACTAAAACGAAATGGAAGATGACATCTTCAGTTGTATAGATGTCTAGAAACAGATTTAACAAGATGCACTCATTTTCTCTTTAAGACCCCACAAAGGGTTTTCCATCATGCAGTGTTTGCTCCTGTATTCTCGCTGGTTTTCCCCCCGTTCTACCCTATGGTGCATTCTGCCCATTGATTTGTACCTCTGCCCCATCACAGACTGGTGTCTCTGCCGTGCTCGTAATCCAAGCCAATGAGCTGTGATTCTAAGCAATACCCAGGCAAGAGAGGTAGCCCCTCAGCTACCTGCAGAAAATACGCAAAGGGCGGGCACAGATCACCTCTTCTTGTCTAAGGGTTCCATGGGAAAAGGGGAGCAATGATTATGATCTTTTAATTAACGTTACATTTAATATAGCGTGAAACAAGTATGTTTGTTTTGGGGCTGACAAAACAGTCTCAAAACCGAACCTGAATTAATAGAATTGCAGACTTGGAGTTTGAGAGGTTACATTGTTCAAACTCCCTGCACGGGGGTTTGCCAGCACAAAGAAAAGGGCTTAGACACCAGTAACAAACGCTACCTCACTTTGTTTTGGAAAAGGTGGCTATGCTGTTCTTCTCTTTCTTTCTATGCTTATCCCCACACAGACAAATTCCACGAGGACCTTTGTTTGGGCTTCCTTTAATGTCAAGTGTCGTGCCACAGACAGCTCATCAGCAACATTTCACCAGTGTGATAATCTTTGCAGGATTTGGGTCTTTCACCATGCTTTGGCAAAAAACACTCTCCAGTTCAAAAAATGGAAACAGTTTTGGTCAGGTTAGAAAATAAAAAGCAAAAGTGTTCTGCAGTCTCATGGTTCAGACCTGTATCACCTCCCTGAGTGCACAGGGTCTTGCACACCTGTGGGGCGACAGAAAAAACCTACAACAGCCAAAAGTAATAACCCAAGATTTCAAAATAAAATGCGAAGGCAGATGTGAAAACAGACCATAAAGCCTGTGAACTATTACACTGAGTATGATCCTCCTCCAACTTACAACTCGTGTAGATCAGTTTTCCACTGATGTAGGACTGATACAGACCTGATGTAGTGTAGATTAAATCCCTATTGAAATCAATGGAGTTAGACAGGTATCAGACTTGAGGCAAAGGAGTGGTGAACTAATCTGATTATCTCAGAGTTATGAAAACATCATGTATTTGCAGAACTGACATACTTTGTGGTTTCTGCTTCTTGACCCTCCAAACGTTCCCTTATACCGAAAACACATTTGAAAACTTTAAAGATTTATTGCACAGGCCTCAGTTCAGGTAGGTAATTAATTGTGATGACTATTTACTTTGGAGCTGCTTTTGTGTGTGTTTGGAGGAAGAAGGAAGTTTGCCGCCAGGCAAGAGGGAATCTTTGTTTTGCTTCATTATAATTTGTAGCTATGTCACTGGCTGATGCACGAAGTTATAGGAATAGCTGCTGTTGCATTTTCTTTGTGAAAATGCACTGAGCATTTCATAGTGCTCAGCTTTTTGCTATTTTTTTTGTCTCCCAAGACTTTGGCATCTGTTGCTGTCAGATAATTTGTAGGACTGCCCACTTGACCCCTAGTTCATAGGTCATCAGAATCTATATGAAGGGGGTTATTCTCTGCTATTGTCGAGCAAGGGATTTGCATCCTAACTCCTATTAATGCTTGTAAATCTCTCATGCATCAATGACGAGAGGAGGCCTAAATTACAATCATATTTGCTTATGAATACTACCAGAGCCCTGACAAAATCCAAACAGGCATGGAAGTGGAATATTTGAAGAATATGAAGTTTCACGTGAAGTCTAACAGGAATCTGATCCTGCAAGCCTACAGGAGTGCAATTAGTGAGATACCTGGAAATATATTAATTCTTTTGAGAAAACAAAATGGTTAGGAGAGGTATTGCAACCTCGTGGCAACGAAGTCATACACTAGAGAAACAGTTGTCTGACTATATGTGCTAGCAGAGTGAATTGCATCAAGTATTAGACTTGCTGAAATCAGACAGACAGCTACTGAGAGGAACTCTTCATCACGGGCAGTTATGCGCTTCATGATTTAGCCTAGGAAAATGAACAAGGTGAAATCAAATCTGTTTCTAAATACTATAAACAGGCATGTTGCAGTCCAGTTTCTAAGATCTATGTTTTATAATATCCATCTTCAGTCCTGACTGCAGACATGTGAAGTAAAACAGGTATTTGTTTATGATTATCGGTGCGCAAACACCCATGACCATCCATGTCACCTTCCTATGGTTGAATCCTCCTTGCTCAGCTCGTGGTATCTGTCCAAATGCCTCTCCAACTTTCAGTTTCATTCGAGAGATTTACTTGCAGTAATGATGTCAGTGCTATTACGTGCCAGATTACTATAAGCATCATGTCAGCTGCCAGATCCCAAACTGTCTTCTTGAAATGTGGAGTAGTAGCGTGCTTGTTGCATGGAAATAAAGGAAGGAAACAAGTTTCTCCCTAAGTAGAAAAGGGTGCTGTTACGAATGTGCTTGACAGTCACAGTGGAAGGCCAGGTATATCCTACTCAACTATCTGAAAACAAATGCAATTTTACTCCTCTGCATATGTAAATTGGCAGATTTCACCTTGATTTACATGAAATCTGATGTACCTGTATATTAAAGTTATTAAAGGCTGTTGTTACAGGCACTTCTTCAAACGGGAACAAATCCTATGACAAATCCTCTGTACACTGCCTTTATTCAGTTACCATTGAATCAAAACTCACCTTGAATCCTTAGAGTCTGTATTGAGGAAGGAGTTCAAAGTTTGGATGACTAATTGATTGTGAGTGATTTAGTCACTCTAAATGCAGAAAAGTTCTCGGTAACCATAGAAAAAAATGATCTTAGCACAAAACAAACCAGAATTCAACCTCAAGTCTGTATCTTTGTATTAATTCGACATACAGTTGTACATATGTCTTCCTTTTTTTTAAATGTCAGAGTCAAAGACAGTACAATTAGTTAACCTGGAATTAAAACCAGCGTATACTTACTTATTCAGCTCTTTCCATGATAAAATTAAGATATCTAATGACTGAACAAATCAGAAGAGAACTCACAATTTTATCTCTGGCTTTATCTTGTCAGAATTATTTACTGCTTTTTTCATCCTGGAAGAGCGCACCTGCACATACTCTACATTTCCCTAGATGGAATATAAAGAACATACTCCTCAGGTTTCTAAACTGAGGTGCTAAGGGCCTGAACAAGCAGTCTTGACTCCTGCAAGCAGTCCCTTTGACTCACATGAGTTAGGGTTGCTGGATCAGTCTGTTATATATCACTGCATTCATTGCTACAAAGGTTACAAGTTCAAAAATGGAACAAATCAGAACAAGCGCTACTTCCTAGAAGTAGTAGTCTATTATTTAAAAAAATACTTCACAATGGCTTTCTCTTGTGCCTAAAAATGTTTTTTCTTGTAACTGAAAAAGCTGAAATATTATGTAAAGAATTGTTATTTATAATTACTATTTATTTATTAAGGATTTTATTGCCTTCTTAGACATTCACCAATATTTGCTGAGATTTGCTGAATTAAACTTGTCGCTTAATTTAGGATCTGTTTCAGTTTAGATATTCATTATCTGGATGTTTCAAAGAACAAAAGGGATGCCCCTGTCAATGTAGGTAGCTAAGACTGGACCCACTCTGGACGTCTTGTCTTATTCTTGATGCATGATGGATTGTGTTACCTGCATAGGCATGTATGGACATATACATAATATATTCCGTATCGTCTGATACATGATTAAACCTGTATAATCACAGAGAAACAAATAAGGAATACAAAGAAACACTTAAAAACAGTGTTGTGCAAGATGTGCACATGGGTTTAAGACTCTTTCCATTTTATGGCTACTATGCCCTGTCATTTAATCTCCAGGTTAAATATCAGACTAAATCACTCTTTTGCAGGAAATAATAGAAAAACAAAGAAATGTAACTTAAGCACAATTCAATTAGATGCAAGGGAATTGAGCACCTCAATTCTTAATGAAATTAATGATCTTTTATAATCACAAATGGCCAGACCTTAATTTTACTCGCTATTTAAAAGATGACACCTAGAGTAAAGTCATGTCCCATAAACCATTAAATGTCTCTGGGATTCAGAAAAGACTGTCCCTTCCTGGATTAGTAAGAGAGAGTCTTGACACACCTTTAGTGCTTCCAATACCAAGACAGCTCAATTATGACTACAAGATTTTGATTAAAAGGTAAGTGGAGCATCCCAAAGCCAAATGAGATCAAGCAAAGGGCATTCGTTAGCTTCGCTGGAATATGGCATCTGCCTAAAAGTCTTATCAACAGCCATTGTCATACATGATTGCTTTGGATTTCTACAATTTTGGTTATAGGTAAGTTCAAGATAACAGAGGAGTGACTTTTAGACTATGTTAATATTAGATAAATATTAAGAAAGTTTTTCCTACTATCTAAGCCAAACCTACACGCTTTCCCCATTACTTTGTGTTAACCACCTGAAGAACAGCTTATTTTACTCATTTTTTCCAGCTATCTTTTATGAATTTTATGGCTATTATCTAGCTCATTTAGAGGTTTATCAGAAAGAGTTTGAAATAATGTATTGCAATAGTCTGTTCTAGATGTCTTCAAAACAGAAATCTGTCCAGCAACAATCAAATGAGTTAGTATTGGCTTTCAAAAAAACACTCTTTGACTGATAAGGAAAAATAACCTTCCACTATCTGACTATAACCTGAGAAAGCTACTAAGATGTGAAAGTCCCCCCCAGAATTTTAGTTACTGAAGCTGGGAGGATAGGGATTCTTGTGCAATGTAGGATTGCACAAAAGGAAGCGGCCAAATATCCTGGGATTCTGGTTTGACCCAAATAGCTACAGACTGACTTGTTGCATTGACTTCCAAGATTGTATGAAAGATGTAAAATGAAAAAGTGGATGAAGCGATATTAGAAATAGCAATGTATCATATGCTGAACAATAGTAATATTCTGGCAATAGTTTTACCCTATTTTGCGAACCATGTAAGCTTACCAAACTGAGGAATAATCACTTTTTCTTCATATCCCTTCATTATACCTTTCTTACAAATAGTTCTTGACAGCAGAGTTGTTTCCCAAAACTTCTAGAGTAGAAATTGTATATATAGAGAGACTTTTGTTCTTTCCATGTGACCCTCACATTATAACCAGATGGTAAATTACTGCATTTTTCCTCTGAAAGGGCTGGGAAGATGTAGCCCATACTGACTTAATCTGAGGTTGATGAAGTGGTTTGTATGTGAGACAACAAGATTAGATTATTGCAGTATATTAGTTTAAAGTCTTTCTGACAGTGCCTTGTGTTACCTGGTATTAAACTATGAATCATCTCTGCATGCATACCACAGGCCAGATTCTCCCCTGGCATAAAATGATACAACTCCATTGATGTCCCCAGAGCTGCCCTTGCCAACACCAGCTGAGGATCTGGCCCTTATCACACAATACACTATTGAAATGTCAGTCTTTAGAGCAATTCACCAGTTTGATCTACCTCACCAGCCCTGGTTAGTCATGCCCTGGGGGTAGCTGTGATAATCTCCATTCAGTCTGTACTTCTGGAATGGAATTGTTTGGAAATAATGCTTTCAGCTGCACACCTTGCTTTTGGGAAGTTTGCCAAGAGGTTTCTTGCTCTGTTTTGAAATAAAGACTCACATCTCCACTGAGATTTTGGCTCTATTCCCTATTGCAAAATTTTCAGTAAGTTATTAGGTGTATCATTACCCCATTTCATTTCCTGGCTGTTCTGACTACCATCGTTGTGCCTGTACACTGAAACCACCAAGATCCTTTCCTCAGTCCTTCCCGTGAAAGCCTGATCCAAATCCCACAGAACTCCATTTGAAGTTTCCCAGAAAACTTTGTCAGATTCATAGGAGAAAATAATGGAAGACATCTAAAGTTTTTGATCAAGAAGTCTTCTATGCCATTGGTTGAGATGTTGAAGTGGAGCACATGGGAGCAACAGGGAGCTGAGGCTTTCATTCCCACAAAGTCTTCTACGGGTTTTTCTTCTATGTCTGTACCTGCAGGAAGATAATCTCTTGGGGAGGACCTAGATATGGACTTTTTCTTTTTTCTTTTGGAGCATACTACTTGCTGATCTTAATGAGCAACTGCCTTCACTGGAATCTTTCTACAGATTCCTCAGATCTGTACTTCTCAAATAGAGGGAAGACTTTGAAGATGTGAAATAACTGGGTCTTTGCAGTTCTTCTGTAATATCCCAGAGCAGGATACGATGCTGATTCATATTTCTGCATTCTCTGTGTTCAGTGTCATGAAGTGGTTCCTTATCAGGATCAAGAGCAAGAGGAAAGAAGAGCACACAATCAGTTTTCTTTGAATAATGCACACAGTTCCTGCTTTGGATTGAAGTAGTTGCCTAAAAAAATGAGATTTTTCTAGAAAGAAGGAAAAACTGAATGCACTGGGAGCATCTTCCATACAAATTTACACATTTTTGAAAGCTGATAAAGTCTTATTTTCCTGAACACAAAGAAATCAAACAGTGTGAGGTATTTCCTTAGCCCACACCTCCAACTGGCAAATAATCTCTCTCCTTCTATCTGGACTTCATGCTTGACTTCTGCTGTGTCTCTGTATGTTCTCTGCTTCCCTCTCCTTACCCTGTCAAGCCTTTGTATCTACACAATTCACTTTTCTGAGTGGCCAGGCACTTCCCTTTGCTTTTTGGGTGATGACATGTTTCTCGGGTTTGATTTGCAGACTGCTACAGTTTCATAAGTGACTGTAATTGCTTCTTTACAGCTATCTGAAATGAAGGACAGCTGTTACACCTCAGGCTTCAATAACATTTTGTCTAGCCAATAACAACTTCTTCATCACCTCAATGAGGCAGCTCTGGTCCTAAACACTCTGTTGGCTTGTTCTCTGGACACTGACATGTTCCTGAGCCTGCTGTTTTCCTCTTCTCCAGCTGCTCTGGTATTTTCTTCATCTCGTACAGACACAAAAGTGCTCAGGAACAATGTCAGTGAAATACACTTCAGAGCTTGCCTTTCCTTTGGGTCATAAAACGTGACTGTGCTTGGGATGGAGATTGCTTTGTTTCACTGCTTGGTTCCATAAAAGAGCTTTGCTGCTACCTATATTAACTATTTTAAGTATAGCACACTTCTTACTCTCAGAAACTTCCTGGAGGTTGTTTCAGTCTCTTTGCTCACTCAGCCTAACAGCTTGGATGCCTGCTGGGTCTTGAGCAAGAGGTTTCACCACCCTGTCCTGTGTTACACCCTGTGCTTTCTCTGAAGTTATTCTTAATGTTAACGGTCTTCAGTGGAGAATCCCTAAAGCAAACGTAGGCAAAATGAGCACCCATCAGAAATCATGTATGTTTGGTCCATCTTTTCATCTTTTCATATCTGTAAGACAGCCTGCCTGCGTATGCTGCCCTGTTAGGACCAGAAGCTCAGGCACAGAGGCTGGTTGAGCTTTTTGTCTAAAACTTTATAGGGAGCTGTTAGAGCAGACATCAGAGAAAGCGGAGATGAAGGGCAGAAGGATAAGAAATAGGGGCGATAGTGCTAAAATTCCAGCTCCACAAACTTTTTTTTATGGGGAACAGCACTAGTTCTTAAAAGAAAGCAATGGTGCTTTACTTACAAGTGTTTGAGAAAGTTAATCAGCCAGTCTTTGCCAAGTGTTTGGAAATACATAAGGTGAAGTGTGCTGTACAAGCATTCTCAGTGGGATGGCTGTAGAGGCTGAGACAGGAGAGAGTCAGGGAGATATTGCCATCATTGGTGTCTGTGTCCTTGAGGAAATCTGCACAGGTGCAGGAATACTTGTGGCATCCCTTTAGCTGTTTTACGGAGACCTGATGGGAGAAGTGATGGTGTGGTCTTCTGCACATGATACCTACTCATACACAAGCCTTTGCAGGGAGCTCGTGTACCCTGTGTGGCTGTACGCACAGCCTTTTGGTCTGGTGGGGGCACAGGAGTGGTGGTGCCTCCGGGAGCATAGGCAGAGACAGAGGTTTTTGTATGAGGACCCAGGCTGCACTGAAACTCATTGATTATTAGTGTCAATGTGGTGTGGCCACATTTCTTCAGAAATCTTTAATGCTGCTGTACGTCTTTGGCTTTGCAAGGCTTCCTAAAACCAACCCATATATGTGCCCAGAACTTGTAGTAAAATTCCACACTGAGAAATGCAACTGCCTGCCAGCAAATGCAGCTCTGCAAGTGTAGCAGGGAGAAGGATTCTTCAGGTCTCCTCCTGGTTTTGGAGGTTTTAGATTTTTGCTACCGTAGATTCAGCCCCGGTAAGTCACTTGGGAATCCTGCCTTTGTCCTGTCACGGTTTAAAGGACATGTCCTCATTGAGATGCAGACCAGATCACAACAGAGATTTTAGCAGATTTTTAAGTAAAGTATCAGAAACACAGCCCTGGGAAATGAGACACTTGGCACTAATAGATTTAATATTCCTCTTGTCACATAGTATGTTGCCTTACCAATCTTTCAGCTGCTCGTACAAAAAGCACTCTATGAAGTTACTGCTGAAGTCTCTTAAATGCATCATAGTGGAATACACAGGAGAGTTTTAAAACACTTCCTTCAGAACAGGAAATTAATTTTTTCCCCAAAATTTTGATCTAATGTTCATAGATAAAATGGCAGAATGCAGTGAATATACATATATACACACATTATAATGTGTATAGTATACTTATAGAAATATTTGTAGCAAAAAATTATTATTTAAAAATTCTGAATACTAAAATGAAAATTTAAACACTTTTTCTGGTGAAAACATACACAAATACAAGTGAAATTTTGTTATCTACGTGTATTCACCCTTGCTTGGAATGCTGTGAAAGCTTCAGACTATTTAAACAGTAATACTTTGGTCTCCTAGAAAGCCTAGCAGGCTTCCTTAGGTTTTTTTTCAAGCTCTTTGTAGAAATTAATTAAAGCTGTGAGAAACTCCATGTTCTTGGTACGCCTTACACCTGTTCAATGCCAGCTTACATGCCATGTCTAAGGTCAAACAGCAAATCAAAATCAGTAGTGGAATTGTGATATCAACACTTATGAGACACTCCTGGGCTGTTGGATATTATCTTCCACCAGACCACACCATTAGTTATAGAAAATAACTTTTGATTGCTCAGAGAATGATCCATCTACAGGAGCTGTTATTACCATCACTATAAGCCTGTGTGAACTTCAGCAAATGGTTTTAAGAACAGATAAACCCAGACAGAAGGAAAAAGCCCAAACTTGTGACAGTGCTGTTGACGGGCAATTTTGTTAAATCTGGTTTCACTTTATTTGGGTTATATATTCCATTTCATAAAAACCTTATCATAAAGTTCTAAATCTGTGAAGAATGACATTAAGCAATACTTTATTACCTCTGCCAGTCCATTAAAATAAATTTTATCTATCCCTTCCCCTATTATTTCAGGGAGTGCAAGTACTTTGATATATTTAGGCATCATTGCATTGGTGTCCAAGGTTTATTCTGTAATTGCTGTTGTGCAAATGAGACATTTCAGGAGCAATCAGCTTTTTTCTATATGGCCCATCACCACAGTCTATAAACAATGTATAGTCTGCACAATTTGTAACATATGAACTTTTCAACAATTTTATGGGCACCTTTTTGGTAAAGACAGATGTCAGACTGCACCCAGTTTATCCATACCCTGTAAGGTGTTCCCTGGCTTCCTAATTTATTAACAATGGTGGTTTGTTACAATGACAACTTGGAAAAACAGATTACTTAGAAGTTATGATGAAGTAATTCTGCTTCTTGGAGCCTCTGTAATGAATCACCATTTTCCCTCCCTCCCTTGACCTAATTTCCAAATCCTATACCTGTGCAAAATATTGTGATGAGAATTGTGTCTAATTATCTTCTAAATTTTTCTTTTAATTGCTAGAAGGATGCCCATTCTTGAATGAGGGAAGTATTCATGATGTAATAGTGTTACAGAGTCCTTGAAATCTAGATTAATTATTAGTTGTGTGGACTTCTGAGAGTTTTTGATGTATTCATTTGCATTCACAAAGATGGCTTTTTAATTAACAGGAGTTTTTGAACTTACACAAATCAGACTTTTGCGAATGTCCCTAGAAACGTGAAAAGTGTTAAAAGTGAGAAGAATCGAAGTTTTGCTAAAACGTTACCTCCTATTGCAAACACTGAATGCCCAAAAACATTTGAAACACCAGACCTCATGTCAACAGCTCTAGTGGATTTCTAATACAAAGTAGAATTATTAAAACTTGCATTTGTTAACTAGAAATGCTTTGCTTTCAAATACCATAGAAATGCTTCTGTAGCAAAGAGCAGCTTGAGAATATCTGATTTTCATTTGAGCTTCCATTACAGTGTATGTTTCTGCCTTTACCAGCAAGATTGTTTTTTCCTCTTTATAAATTGAAGCCTCTTTTCCAAGGACTCCAATTTTAAATGTTTCCTCATTGTAACTCTTCTGATCCTTTGTTACCACCTGAGACTTCTGGTTTTTCTTTGAGATCAAGAGAACAAACCAGAAGCTCTCAGTCTCCAGGTCTGTTTCACAGATTTATAAATGGTACCATATTTTCTGTATTATAGCCATTCACTTCTTAATGCAGCCTAACATCTAATTTACAATTTTGACTGCTGCTACTTATTGAATTCAAGCAGATGTCTTTACTGAGCTGTCCACTGTGATGCCCAAAACATTTCCCTCAGAAATTCACAAGAAATTCAGGTTCCAAAAGAGCGGATACATAGCTTAATTTGTACCTTCTAGAGTAAATGAATTTGTAAATAAGTGGAATTTCACCTGGCAGAATACTGTCTGATTTCCTCATTTTGTGATATCTACCTAGAGGCACTCATACACCTCCCTGCCAGGACTGCATAATTTCAGTTTTCATCACATGAACAACACCAGCCATTCTCCACAGCTATGGTCCCATTCCAGAACCATGCCATGGTGAGACTGGAACCTTTAAACCTCCACCATGGTCCTGTCTTCTCCACAGTTCCCAGTTACACACGAAACTGTAATCCAGACTTTTAGGTGTCTTTAATTGGATCTTGTGGTGAACTTCATCAGAATCTCTCTGAAGTTTGTATAAAAGAGATCCACCAGTCTTCCTGCATCTCCTGTTTAAGTCTTTGCAAAACCCTCAGCTAGAGTACAGTAAAGAAATTCATTTTTAGAAGTGATACCTCTATATTCTCCTAGGGGGATTAAAACACACTTATTTGTATTTATTTCCTCCTATGCTTTTCTTGAAGAGAAACTAGTCTGGGATGCCTAACGTTACCTTTCTAGCTTTTTTGGTATGTTTAAACTAGTCATTATAACTACCTATCTAGCAAAGTACCACATCCACTTAGAGTACATCTGCTTCATGTTTCATTTCCAGAGGACATCTGCACCATTTCTTGGGAGAATTAATGTTTGATCTTAATTTGCCCAAAGCCAACTAAGTAGTTGACTGGATCAAGGACATTTCCTGTTTGTATTGTTGTTCATGTACTCTGTTTTCAGGTATTTTGTCTCTGACGGTGTCTAAACTTCACAAAGTGCACAGGAACATGGCAATGTAGATATTAATCTTTCAGTCTGATGGCTAACGATCTCAAATGCTGCTCTGGTTCTCACCCTTCTTATTCATGTTTTCCTTTTTGAAAATGATCTTCTATTATGAAGAACTCAAATAATTTACTTCAGGATCTGGTTACTTGTTTTTCCAATTTTCTTGCCGTCCTCAGGGATGGCACTGTATATTCCCACCTTCCAGAATTCTTTCCTTCTTGGCCTCATCTGGGATAAGTTTAATTTTCAAATTACATTTTCTTTAGCTTGAATAGATTTTTGCAACTTGGATTTTGACTGTTTCTTCCTGGGTAGCTTCTCTGCTCTGTAATTTTACTTGGCAGTGAAATGTGAACACTATCCATGGTTCTGTCAGCATTTCTTTAAATATATTCTGAGTTCATTTCCTTTCCTAAATTTTCCCTGTAGTATATTTCTATGGAAATAAACATTTTAAATTTTTTTTCTTTCTTTTTACATGCATACACATCTAGGTATAAACTGCATAAAAATCAAGTCATGTTTATTCATGCTATGATTACAGTGCTACTTAGGGTCTCACTTCATGAGCCAACTTTTGTCCCACAGCAGAGGTGCTGCTCTGAGAAGCAGCATTTCATGCCACCCAGTTTTTGTTTTTCCTGACCATCTTCTAAGGCAATGTTCAACCCCGCTAAGCTGGGACACCCAAAGGCATTCGTTCGTTACCAGCCTTTGTGCTGCCCACCTCCCAGTGACTCCCAATGACCTGCAGTGATGGAAGAGCTGCTATTGCAGTTTTGGCTGCCCTCTGTTTTGCTGCGAATTGGGAATTATACCTGTGAGGTTCCTATGTCATGGTCTGCATGAAGGGGACCTTGAGATGTCTTGAAGTTCTCTGTGAAAAATAAGAGGAAGGAAAACACATGCCTGAATATATAATAGCCGTGTAGTCAGGGCCCAGGAGATGAGACCAAGGGGTCAAGTTGCAATTGTGTCTGCTTTGGAGGAGCAGCTTGAACCTGCACTTCTGACAGCTGGTGAAAGCTGCAGTCAACAGACTCTCGTGGAGGCTGTAGTAGAGCTGTCCCTGCTGCTCTTCTTTTAGAATAAAAGTAAAGATCTAATAGTATAAAATGTGAGCAAGATAACGATCACTGGTGTCTTCACTAATTTCTCTCTCTCTCTCTCTCTCTCCCCACACACCCTTCCAGGTAAAAGCTTTATTCAAGTTAGCATTTTTTCCATGAATGATTTTGCTTTCTGCAAAACAGACTCAAGTGGAAATACCAGACAGTCTACAAATTCTCCTGAACATGCAATTCCATCCATCCATCTCCTTTTAACCTTCATTAGTACATATCTGCACTCAGCTTCAGAAGATATTTTGCTTCCCCACTGGACTGCAGACATCTACCCATCACTGCTTTTAAATACAGATTTTACTCATATGATTAGACTCACAGTTGGTGCGGAACCAAATTACTTGATCTAGCACTTTTGTTGTGTACAGGTTTCATCTGGTTTTGACATTTCCCCAAATCTTCGGTTTAAATAAATATTCCCAAAATATTCATGATCTTCCTTGAAGGCAGTCTGTTTTCATGTTGCTTAAAATGTAAACCATCCATGCAATGTAAATGCAAACCTCCAGGCAATTCATTTTCTAATTTGTTTTCTCCCGCATTGGAAACTCAAGAACGTGTACTTCATTTACATCTATTATTACTATATTATAGATATTGTTATTATTATTAACATTATTATTATTATTTACTCTGGGGGTGATATGTGCCCTCAGGCAGATACATTGTAAATTGAAACCAGATGTCCATCGAGTTGATGACATAGATTTCCAAGCACAGCTGAAATCTTTTCCTAAAATTCACAGTGCTGCAGACGAACTAACGTAAGTCTGTGTGACAAACCGGCAACAGAGCGTGGCAAGACAGAAATAATGTCACATGTCACCTTGTGATTACACAAAAAAACTTCTCACAGTTTTAGGTTTGCTTGTCAAACGCAGAGTGAAAATATAACAAACAAGAAGGGAAGGTAAGAGGCTACGGTAAGATTAGAAAATAGAAAAGGTACATTCGGAAGCCATTAACAAGCCAGCGCTACTAACTGAAGCTAGCTTTAAGATAGTCCCTCCAGGGAGGATACTTCAAAGATACTCAAATAAAAAAGGCAATTTATTGGCTAAGCGATCTTCTTAGAGGCCCCAAATTTCCTACCCAGCCCATTTGTTTTTCATTCCTCTTTAAAATTTAAAGTCACCTTTGCAATTGCTCAAGATCTTTAAGGAATTTTTTTTAGAAATTATACTAATTGGCCTATTTTTACTCCCCTTTCTTTGCCCTTAAAGACTGTGAATCTTGGTGCCTAAAAATAAGTCGAAGTGAGCTGAAGTCTGTGATCTCCAGATGGCTATCAGCAAGAGAGTTGTTTTACACCCTGTGCTTTGCGTGCAGTTACCTGTGCTCTCGTGCACCAGAAAGTTTAACCATTGCAGCGTAGTCAAGAACAGTAACACCAGAATGTAGGGCACAAACCAGCCCCTTGCTACGGCTATTGCCTACTGAGACCGAGAGGTCTGAATCCTCCCATTAGCCTCTGGTACTTTGATTTCGTTCTAATCTGCTGTGCGATATGAAATGTTGCAGCAATTTGAAGAAGAACTGAACGAATCCTCCTGCAAAGATCTCATTGTGAACCAGGGACTAATAACAGCATTTAACACCTAAAAGATATTATTATTATTATTATTATTTATATTCCATTAGAAATAAAAACTCTGAAAGTTCTGAATCTATAAAGATAGATCTAGAATAATGAAGAGAAAGATAGTATCTCAACAAGCTATTGCTACGTGCCTTTTTAAATGATATTTTAATTTTCTACAGAGTTTTCAAAAATCTTGTGACCAGTACTTTGCCATCGGAGGAATATGGCATTTTGTGCCACGTGAAGCTAAGGGGCTGTCACCGCGCCCCCTTTTGTGGGCATTCAGAGATACCCAAAGCGAGCCCGTGTGCTGCGTTAGCTGCCGCGCACCCGGGCAGCACTCTGCCAAGCCAGCGTGCCCCATTCTGCTCCAACGGTACGCAGCCTGTGCTAGTGGGACTGAGTTGATTTTCTGCTTTCCCTCTGTTGTCTTGCGCATGGAGGAGAGGAAAAGCATGATCTCCAAGACATCCAGCTGGGAAGGACATGAGGAGATACACCCTGTAAAGAAATTAACTGTGTGCTTAATATTAAATATCTGAATGTCACTAAATTTGTATGTGCTAAGTGGCGACATTTTTATGGGACCATAGAGCAGGTTTAGAACCTGAAAGCTCTCCTCATAAATATGGACTTCTGTTCTTCATGGGATTGATCATTCGTTCGTATTTCTTAGAACAGAAAATGGAGAAACGTGTAATCGAACTGTTTAAAATTACTATTTAACACCAGAAGTCTGCCAAAACACACAACGGGGCTAAGCTTGTATCATGTGCACTGTTCCGAGTTGAGAATGCATACAAATGCCTGACAGATTTAGCTGTGAGTCAGGACATTAGGGTGTTACTGTACTTTTAATATCTGGAGCAGAGGCTGGCATTGGCAGCAAATAAAGCCTTCACCTGCCGCCCTTCACCTATATAATGCTGCTTTTATTCTCATCAGAGCCTTCTCACTGAGCAGGAAGGAATGGGTTATTAAAATATTCAACCAATATTTTCATTAGCTTGCTATCAAAAGGGGGATTTACACATGATAAGTTGAGATGCTTGTATGCCTATAGCAAAAGAGAGTTTATGGCTACCAAGTGTTAAATCCTTTGTAGATTAAGCCCAAATTATTTCCTAGATATCAAAGGTCCTTTCTTACTTTTCCCTGAAATGTCTGTTATCTCCTGTATTTATACACTCATGAATTGCTGGAGCCCTCCCTGGGTGCTGATTCCTGCCTGCATCGCAAGGGCAGAACAGGGCCAAGCACAGCCCCAGTCAGATGTCCACCATCGCTGCCGCACACGGGTGGGTGGATGCCTGAAAGTCGGAGGATTTAGCCCCACTTGACATCATTTAATCCAATTTCTACTGCCTATCTACTCTTGCAGGTGACTGAGGAGGACAGGGACAAAGCAGGATCAGGACCAACACAGTGTCTCCTAATATCAGTCTACAAGGGAGAATAAAAAATGACATTTCAAATGAAGAAGAAAAAGATCCCCCTTGTCTAGCTTGTGCTGAATGCTTTTCCCCTATGCTCTTCCTCATGTTTAATTTTTAGTCATTTGCACTCTGATAGAGATCAAAGACTTCTGTCAAAATACGGTTTGCACTGAAGTAGGTATTTTGCAAACATATAGGGAGACGTTTTTCTCCCTGGGTGTCTTACAGTTTAAAACTAGTCTGAAAATTATTTATGGTAGGAATGATTCCGACAGATTTCTGCCTCTCGATTGCTTGCATTTTTAATAGAATTATCCTAAATTAGTCTATTTTCCTTTTATGTGTCCACAAAATGCACTTTCTTATAATTCTTGAGTTGCAGAGTAATTTAGCAGCAACAAGCACACATACGAATGCTAATTCATAAACTGTTACAGAAATAATCAGTGAACAGGTTCAAAAGATCTGAGCTATTGTCGCATGATGAAATACTGTTCTGCTAGAAGACATTTTATGGGGCAGAGAAACATTCAGTAGCCTTTAATAATTTTATCTGAATGAAATAAAACAGTGAGTTTATTAGGAAAGTAGGCAAAATCTCCAAATCAGACATGTCCAAGAAAGAAGGAACAGCTTAGTCCTCAGATATATCTCTGTATTGTTTTATTTGCACGAAGGAAATATCAATTGCAGGTTGGCAGCAAGCAGTTGTAACCTCAGGAGAAGGGAGTCTCTCCTCCCCCAGTCAAAGAGAAATATCATCTGATGTCTTAGCACTTCAAGTCCCTCTGCTTTCTAAACAAGTTAAGATGCTTCCTGTCGTGGCTTTTTTTTTTTTTAATAAGGAAAAGGTAAATCCACTAGGTAAATTTCAAGCCCAAATCAACCTTGGCTTTCCAAGCTAAAAGAAGGATGCTTTTCTGTCAAGATAGCCATCTGTGTCACCGACAAAAGATTTCAGAGATGCTGCCTGTCCTTTTACCAAAACCAAACAAGCACAGGACCAAAAAGGCTCTGCTCTCTCTAAAAGATTTTTCTGTCCAGATTATTTTTCTGCTTGCAGCTAAGGTCATGCTCAAACCTGTTTCCCCTCAGCTTCTGAGAAACGCTGCCTCTAACCTCCACCATTGGAGAGATCCATGAGCCACAGCAAGATTTTTTTCTCCCCTTTCACATCCCTGAGCTTAACAACCCATTGCAGAGCCGACAGTGGTGCGGTATCGTCCCGGCACGGCTGTCGGCAGTGGCGGTGCGCACGGGCTCCTGGCACAAGGAATCCCCGGCAGCCCTCCTCTATCAGAAAGCACCATATCCTCCACTCTTTGTTGCAGCGGTTCCTTCTCAAAAGCTCCCACTTATCCCTTACAAGCACATTTGCCACTTCAAATCTGCTTCCCCACGGGACTTTTTTGCTTTATTGTAACAACCTGTTTGCGTTTCCTCGATTGTCCAGCCTTTTGTATGCAGCTTGGGAAAAAAAACCCTCCACCTTTCCCTTTCAGATTCTTATTTCTCTATCTGGAGCTTTCTGCAAAAAATCCCCCATGAGGATGTTGCTTTTATTGCTGCTGTATATTTTTATCTTGCCATTTTATACCCAACAAAATGCAGGTCCCCCCCCATGCCACCTCTTCTCACCTTTGGCCAGCACTTCCTTCCAGTTTTAATTACCATTTCACTTACCTGTTACGACTCTACGCAGAATCACTGACACTAGAAAACATGCTGCACATTGCTCTCCTGTCATTGAGATGCTGGCTAGACTGGTTGTTGTCTCAGCCATAGGGACAGGATTCCACCCAGAGACCCTAAGCAATTATCTTTCTCATTCCCTTTTGAGGTTGGAGCATAGTATTGGTAATTAAATTCATACTTCTGTTTGTTTTGATTTTTTTCTATATGTTTCCATTTACCAGAAACCTTAGGCAAAGGATTTTCTACCGAGGTGAGGAACCAGGATCTAAGGCTGGTTTGGTTTAGCTCCGGAATTCAGTCTGGATTTAACAGTTACTTGGCAAATAATTATGTAATTTTATTTTTTGAAAAAAAAAAAAAGAAATTAAAAATGCCCTAGATGTTTTGCCAAGCAGTTGAGAATTTATTAGGTCACATTCACAGTTTGCTACATGAGGACCTGCTTGGAATGTATTAGTATTAGGGAAAGTTATTCAGCGACTGAAAATGAACTCCTGGATAAAACCAGCAAGAAGTGGACAGGGGAAAGAGAAATCCCCTGGGATGGGTCCCCTTGGCTGGAATCGTTATCTCTGCTTTCTAGTTGGCCAGCCAGCCGCTCTTTTCTCTTTTGCATTTCTGGGCCTTGCTTGCTACCGCACGCTACAAAAACCAAGCAAACAAATCTCTCACTCGGTATTTTCAGGTCATTTGCCAAGCTCCAGCACTGCTAGCTGCCAACCCCGATCTGGGTTTTCAACTGCCCAGGCCCATTCTTCCTGCCAGACCACTTTTTCCTATACAGCCGTGCCACCTACCTCCACCACTTCTCCATTTGTTTGTCTCCAGTTCATTATTTCTCCATTTCATTTCACTGCAGAGGTCTGATCCAAAGCCCATTGAAATGTTTCCGTCAGCTTCAATGGGCTTTGAATCAGGCCCAATGTCTTTGTCTCTTCCAGGCGCCCTCAGCTGCCTCTAGGTCAGTCTTTCGTCTCTTTCTGAGAGGTGTTTTCTTCCCTCCCCTTTTCATTCTGCAATGCAATATGCCGTGAAACCTCCTCTCCTCTGCACAGCCCACCTGAGCTGGTGAAGGTGATCTGAGAGCGGGTGAGCGAGAGGAGCTGGGTGAAGTTATAGACCTTGCTGTGCATGAACCTTGGCTGAAGGTAGAACCGCCTTTCAAAAGGCTTAATATTTTCAATTACTTTTAAGATGGCTATCATATTTGGCAATATTTCTTGAATTTACCATGGTTTTATGTAAATGAAACAATTGCCAGCTGTATAGGAGATGCTAGGGTTAAAGCAGACCAGACAAGCTGAAGGTCTGGTGGTGCACTGGGCTGCTCGTAGAAGATGGGAGTTTAACAAGTATGCTGTGGAAGGGGACAGCCAGAGCCTTGGACAGTGTACAGATCCACTGAACTCAAACGGACTTTGAAGATATACAGCAGAAAAATATTTGGCCCTGGGAACACAAACATAAAGAAATAAAGGTGATTCACACCTTTGGGGAAAAAAAAATCCCAATTGCAATCACGGATGCAGTTAAAATTTCAGCTCATACTGTT